>Ga0075113_1000213_pt1 | contig 19098 bp, 19 predicted proteins | sample AntAceMetag02UKA_FD_69788 | JGI IMG/M metagenome (GOLD analysis project Ga0075113, IMG submission 69788) | Saline lake microbial communities from Ace Lake, Antarctica - Antarctic Ace Lake Metagenome 02UKA | ecosystem: Environmental > Aquatic > Non-marine Saline and Alkaline > Saline | place...
CCCTCAAAAAAACCATTAACATGGCTAATATCGCAGAAAATAATACACTTAATATTAAATAAATCATTATTTAGTTGATAGTTATAATCTATAGAAAAAAATTCAATTAATTAATTGAAAAACGTACAAAATTTCCTATTTCAATTTTTTCACCAAATTTTTGAGTTCCTTCTTCAATCAAACCAGCAATAGTTTTTTCAGGATTTTTTATAAAAGCTTGTTCTAGCAAAACTTTATCCTTAAAATGAACATCTAATTTCCCTTCTAATATTTTAGCTCGCATTTCTTCTGGTTTATCTTCTACTTCTTCCTGAAATACTTCTGTTGCTTTATTTCTAGCTTCTTCTGAAATTTCTTCTCTTTTCAAAAATTGAGGAGCAGTAGCAGTTATTTGCATTGCAATATCATATGCCAAAGATTTAAAATCTTCATTTTTAGCTACAAAATCAGTCTCACATAATAATTCTACCATAGACCCAGCTGAACCACCTGCATGAATATAAGAATGCACTATTCCTGATCCTAGGGTTCTATCTGACTTTTTTTCAGCAATTTGTTTTGATTTTTTGCTTAACAAGATAACAGCCTTATCCATATCACCTCCGGCTTCTTCCAAAGATTTTTTACACTGCATAATAGAAATACCTGTTTTGTCTCTTAATTCTTTTACTTGTTCAATTGTAATCATAAAATTAGTTATAAAATTTAAATTTTTTTAAAGCTTTTAAAGTAAAAATCGCTCTGCGATTTTTACTAATTTTTAATTTTTCATTTATACCTGCCGACAGATATAATTTTTAATTCAAAATCTTTGATTTTGGTGTTTCTTCTTTTACAACTGGTTTATTCTTACAAACAGAAGCAATTTCTTCTGTAAAAAAATTAACACTTTCACCAGCTGAATCATTGGCCATAATAGGATAGTCAATTTCTTTCACGTTACAATCTGAATTAGCTAAAGCTATAATAGGAATATTCTTTGATTGAGCTTCTTTTACTGCCACTGATTCATATCTAGGATCTACTATAAAAATCGCAGCTGGTAAAGTTTTCATAGAAGAAATACCTGCAAATTTTTTATCTAGTTTAGCTATTTCTTTATCAATTTGAAGTCTTTCTTTTTTTGTATATTTCATTAATTCCCCTTTCTCTTTTTCATCAGTTAATTTTAAGAAACGATCTACTCTTTTTTTAGTCATTTCAAAGTTTGTTAAAGTCCCACCTACCCAACGGTTAAAGACTAAAGGCATGTCTATACCTTCTGCAATGTCTTTTACTATATGTTTAGATTCATTTTTTGAAGCAACAAAAAGAATTTGTGTTCCTGCTTTATCAAACAAAGACAGCACAAATTTCTTTGCCTCTTCTAAAGAAACAAAAGTCTTTTCTAAATCAAATATCTCTGTATTATTTTTAGCTCCAAATATAAAAGGCTTTGTTGAAGGATGTCTTTTAGTCTTAGTATAAGCATAATGAGCACCCACTTCAAACATTTTTTCAATTTGAGTTTTATCTATATTTATTTCTTCTGTTTTTTCTTTTATCATAGCCAAGAGTTTAGCAAATTATCACTTTTGTTGCAAGGTAAATCTTGCTTTTCACCACTTTTTTGCATACTATAAGATAGTGTTAAATTCGAGATAAACCTGAGACATAAAATCATGGATAATTCCGGGGGATAAGAGCCGTTGCTATCAGAGGCTTACCCACCATACAAGTTCCTGTGTTTATCAATAGAGAATTTACACTCCGAAAGGAGGTCTTTTAGACCTCCTTTTTTTCTATTTGAATTAATTCTTCCAATTCTCCATCTTCAATTACTTTATCAATATCTCTTATTTCCACGCCAGAGCGGTGATCTTTAATCATTTGATAAGGGTGAAATACATATGAACGGATCTGATTCCCCCATTCTACGCTTGTTGTTTTTGAAATTTTGGATAAATCCTCTTTTTCTAGTTTCTCTTCTTCTAATTTTTTAAATAATTTAGCTTCTAAAATCTTTAAGGCTTTTTCTTTGTTTGATCCTTGAGTTCTCTCGGAATCAATATGTGCAGAAATATTTGTCGGAATATGAACAATTCTTACTGCAGTATCTCTTTTATTTACATTTTGACCTCCCGGACCGCTGGAACGAGAAAATTCTATTTTTAAATCTTTTTCATCTATTTCTATTTCTCCAATTTTTTCAAATTTTGGAGTTACTTCCACCATTGAAAACGAAGTATGTCTTTTTGAATTAGCGTTAAAAGGAGAAAGTCGTACTAAACGATGTACTCCTGATTCATTTTTTAATTTTCCATAAACTCCTTTACCTTGTATTTCAAAAGTAATATTTCTAAACCCTCCATGTTCATTTTCATTTTTGTGTAATAAGACAGTATCCCAATTCTGGTTTTCAGCAAATTTGTAGTACATATTAAAAAGAATTTTTGAAAAGTCTTCAGCATCTAATCCTCCCGCTCCAGAAAAAATTGTAAGAACAGCACTCCCGTTGTCATATTTACCCTTTCCTTCAATTTTTAATTTTAAAACTTCAATTTCTTTAATTACAAATTGAGCTCGATCTTTATCTTGCCAAAAATCAACTTGAACCATTTCTTTTTCTAAATTCTCTATTTCTTTTTGTAATTCTTGTTTGTTCATATCTTTTAATAAAATGTGGATAAACCCTTGTTTTATAATTTGATAATATGTATAATTAAATTGTGTTTGGGGGGGTTTTTACCCCGTCACGGTCAATGTTTGTCAAACTGTAACCAAACACAACTAAAATACATCAGCTTCTAGCTGGTGTTTTTTAGTCTTCTTCTAAATTTCCTGAAAATAACTTCAATTCTTTATTACTTTTCCAAAAAGGAATAATACTCCAAAAATGTTTATTTCCTCCCTCAATCTGTCTAATAATTATTTTAACTCTCTTATTAAAATTACCGTCTTCTATTATAGCTATAAACCCATAGTAAATAGCATGTTTTAATATTTTTTCCTTCCTTGTGTTTGTACGAATTTTAACAAAAATCTTTTTATTATGGATTTCTTGGAGAGTTGAACTTTTTTTAATTATTAAAGGGGCTATGTGAATATTTTTTAAGCGCATATATTGATCCTTTCTTTCCCGTGCTTTTCCTTCAGATTTAAATTTTAAATGTTTAATCCCCTTATCATTAAAAGAAATCTCTTCTCTAAAATAAGGACAATAAATTTTTCCAATTTTTTTATATATTTTTTCAGTTTTATTTATAATTTTTTCTAAATTTTTATCTACTTTCATATTGATATCATTATAACAAAAAAATATGGAAAAGTTTTAGAAAATAGTATATAATCGTGTTTGTATATAAGAATATAGTTTAAACATAAATAATACATGCGAGTGTAGCTCAGCTGGTTAGAGCGCGTCACTGATAATGACGAGGTCGTAGGTTCGAGTCCTACCATTCGCACAGATAAATTAAAACCACCTGAACTTAAATGTTGGTTAGAACGCTTTGGATGTGTTCCAACACATCCTCTCCAAAATAAAAAAACACAGCTCAATTAAGCTGTGTTTTTTTATTTTTATTCTCCTATATATTCAAATCTTTTTATTGTTTTACCTTCTCTTTCTATAGTTTCTATGAACATATCTACTGGCCTAACCCACATTGTATTAGAACCTTCCCCTTTTACAGGATCAGGATGATTATAAACAACCATTTTTTCCATAGTTTCACTATCTAAAGCAACTCCTATTACTTCAACATTCATTCCTTTAAAATGCCTATATTTTCCTAATTTAAATTCATTCATAAAAATATTTTAACAAAAAACAGAGAGGTTTGAACTTCTCTTTATTTAATTTTAAATTTCGCAGAGTCCAGCCACACAAGCATATTCTTTTGAACCTTCTGTTTCATCTTCTTTTTCATAGGTTACAATTTTAGCAAAATCTATACCTTTAAATCTTTTCAACATTTCTTCATAAGTCTTTTTATCTGTTTCTTCAAATGGTGCTAGAGTATAAACAAAGTCATTTCTAGGCAAAAAAGAAAGACCTCCAACTATATCCCAATTTTTATAAACCCAATTAGCTACTTCAATCCACTCATTATCTGAAACAGAAATAGTTACTGATGGATTATGTTCTGTATAATTTTCTTTCACCATTTTCCAATGAGTCAATTGATCCATAGCACTCAAATCATTTTTAAATATTTTTGATTCTTTAGGAGCCTTAACAGGAAACTCAAACACACATGTATTTGCTGTTTCTTTTTTTTGTCCATTTTCAGGATGATAAGGCACTCCCTGATCCTTCAACATTTTAAATAATGAATCAGTAGATGAAATTCTTATTCTTCTAATATAATACTCAGCATGTCTAGGATGCATTCCTGAAGCACAATCTACCAATTGAGAAACTGTTCCAGAAGGTTTTACACAAGTTGTAGCAGTAGATACATTTACACCAAATCTTTTAGCATATTTTTCATTAGTTTTAATTACTTTATTTTTTATTTTTAGTAAGGTCTTTGGGTCTTGGACGGCAGGACAATCCCAATGTCCTGTAATTGAAACTCCCAATAATCTTTCCTGTTCACAATTCTTTTTCCATTGTTTTGAAAGATAACCAAAATTTGTCAAAGTAGATTGATAAGTTCCCAATAATGTTGCAATTTCAGCTTTTTCCAATAAAGTTTTTTCTGTATCTTCTGGGCGAGCTACTAATTCAGATAAATTACAAAATTGTTTAGAACGGATATTTATTTCTCCACAGGGATTCACTCCAAAATCTTCTATATTATCTCTAAATATTTTTCTTCGTCTTTCTGGTAATTGAGCTTCCAAAGAAGATCTATTAAAAATTCCTCTTTCTCCAGATCCTGACTTCATTAAAGCAACCCATTCTTCCATAAAATCAGCTGCACTTGGTTTTTCATTGTAAGCAGTTGAATTATTAGCCATAGATCTTTGAGCATTATTTAAATAAAATTGTCCACTCTTGGCTAATCTCATTTCATTATCATCTAAATCAGAAAGTGAAATTAAAGCAGTTCTTCTCATTCCTCCAGAAACAACTACCTCTCCAATCTTACAAACAATATCATGGACATCTAAATTAGATAGTCTTTTACCATGCATTTTTAAAACTCTTTCTCGGGTAAAATCAATTAAATTTCTCAATGGATCAGGTCCTGAACTTTTTCCTCCCATTGTTACTAATTTAGCTCCTTCAGGTCTTAATTGAGAATAATCAAATTGAATATCTTCCCCATCAAACCAAGTTTTTAAACCAGCAACAAAAGCATCAGCCCAACCTTCTTTGGAATCTTTTACCACATAAGTTTCTCTCGTTTTCAATACTCCATTATGAATTTTAATTTGAGGAAGTTTTTGCACGTTATATGATTCAGCACTAAACCCAACTCCACAACCACACATGGACAAATACATAATTTCTCCAAAATCCTGTAACTCTGAAGGTGCAATATATGAACAATTATAGGCACAAGCGTTACATCTTCCAGCAGCTTTTCCAGCAGACCAAAATAGTCTCATGGAAGGCATTGATTTTTGATTTAAAATATAATCTTTAACTTTATTATATTCAGCCGGTTTTAATTTATTCCCAAGATTTTCTTTCATGAAAGCTAAATATCTATCAACTGTTTCAACCCAAGTTTCTCTTCTTCCTTCTTCACCTATCCATTTAGAATAGGAACGATAATAAACAAATTCTGCCAAAGGATTTCTAAAATATTCTTTTGATTCTTCAGCTAATTTTCTAACTTTTTCAGGCACATGCACTCCTAGATCTCTTAGTTTAGTTCTTTCCTGTCTATATAGAATATATCCTTTAGCTGTTTTAATAAAATCATTTTGCATTAATTCATTTTCTACTGAATCTTGAATCCCCTCTACATTAGGAATAAAATTTTTATGTCTTTTACAAATTTTTACTAAATCTAAATAAATTTTATTAGCAATTAATCCAGCTTCTTTTTCAGAACCTTCTTCATTAGCCATCATAGATTTATAAACAGCATTTATAATTTTTTCTAAATTAAAATCTATTATAGTTCCATCTCTTTTTTGAACTTTTTTTACCAAATCTTGCTTTTTTATTGCTTTTTGTATTGTTTTAGACATATTTCTAACATTTTTTAAGAAAAACTAATAATTTTTTATTATTCTCTTATTTTACACTAAACCAATAGAAAAAAACTGTGGATAAACCTATAGGATATATAAAAATAGAAAAGTAAAGTTTTCCACAAAAAGAGCCTGTGTTTACCTTGCTTTGTGTTATAGTTTAATCATAGAGAATAATCTTCTTATTAGCTAATTATAAACAATATGTTTTTTCACAACTTTTTTTCAAATGGTGGCAAGCAGCTCTTTATGAAATTGCTATAGTTTCCATAGGAATTATTATTGGTTCCTATTGGACAGAATTCTGGGCAAATTATACCAATATTCTTTGGTTCACTTTTGCTATTCCAGGAATCTATGTAACTTATATTTATTTTAAACAGAAATAACTACCCCAGTAATTTTTATTAGACATGTTAAATGTAATGCTTGTTGGACAAAGTTCAAAACTATTTCGAGCAAAACAAGGGTTAACACAGGACGACTTAGCGAAAAAAGCCAATATCATATATCCTACCTTTACAAAAAATTGAGAGTGGTATTATTATAAAACAAAGCATTCAGACAATCCAAAAAATCGCTAAGTTATTGATGCCCTATGAAAGATCTTTCATATTAGTAATTAAATTAAATTAAATATCAATTTTATGAAACAAGAAATTCAACAGCAACCACAACAGTCAATAAATCTAGTTTCTCCCCCAATAAAAAAACTAAACAATAAAGTAATTGCCGTTGGTATTTTTATTGTAGTTGTGACTGTTGTCGGCTATTTTGCTCTAAACCGAGGGGAAACAGATATTTCACTCTTTACAACACAACCAGCCGGAAATCAAACACAGCAACAAATCTCAAATAATGATGTTAGTAAAAAAATAGTAGGGCCTATTACTATTCAATCACTAATGCCGGTAGTTGAGGCTGATCAGCCAAGCGTACTGTATCAAAATTCAATCATTCCCGTTCAGTTGAGCAAAATGTCTAATGAAGTTCAACAACAATTAAATGAAACTATCAGGAAGTCCGATTCTGAGATTAAATCAAGAAATGTAGAAAATTCTGATTATCTGTTCAGTATTTTATACACAAACAGTGATAAGAGTTTTGTTCTATACATGATGACAGCAACAGGAACGCATTGTATTCCTCCCTATGAAATAAATTCTGGTTGTGATAATGCCAAGTTAAAAATTTTGAACACCAAAGACAATTCAGTAAGTCTGCTCACAAATAATTTTGTCGATGGACAAGGCCAAATTTATTTGAATAAAAAAGATAACTCGATTATTGTGTTTACGGACTTAAATTATGAAATTTTTAACTCGAATAAACCTTATTCTCTCCGTAAATCTACACCGACAGGATTTTCCTCCTTATTGTTTAATGAATACGCAATTTCTTATAATCCAATAACCTACAATTTTGTTATTGAAAATATCCTAAGCAATAAAAAAATTGAATGTACAATTGTTAATGCAGAGATTAAAAATACTCTAAAAAATAATTTTGATTTTTCTCATCTCTCTTTATCTCCTAATGGAAACAAAATTATTCTTTTTGAGGGTAATAATAAATTCTTTTGGAACGATTCTTCGGATTGCCTAAATAATGCAAAGGAGGTTGAACTTTCCAACGTAAAATCTGTTTGGAGAATGGGCAAATGGTATGCCAACGCGAACTATTTCGGTTATTCTAATCACGGCGATAATGCATATATTTATAATTTTGATGAGCAAAAACAAATCTTCTTTATGCCGTGGGATAAAACCATTGGAGTAGGTTATCTCAATAATTTTGGTTATCACGATACCGCAAGTATTGACCAAAAAGGTTCTAAAGTAATAGTGGTTCCGGGTGAGAAACAAATTTCTATCTATTTTGAAATGCCTGACGGCAAGCGTTATCTCGTGGGTAATTATGCAGACGCTGGAGCTCCGGGGACATGGGTAAGAATTGAGAAGGATAATACAGATAAAAATCTATACCATGTATTGGTTTTGGTTGGATACGATATTCATCAAGTGTTAAATGTTTTTGTTCAACCTTAGCCTCCGAATTTTCGAAAACACCTAGTTCAAAACCCAACCGCGTTTCTCCCCAGACTCCTCTTTCCCAGATAAATTGTTTTACCCTGTCAAGTTCGATCTAATCATTTAGATTTTGCTCAAAATAGTTTTGAATTTTGTCCAACAAGCATTACATTTAACATTTCTAATATCGATTACTGGGGTATTTATTTTAAACAAAAATAAATTTAATTTACTAATTAGAAAAAGAAAAAGTGTTCGCCTTCGGCAAACACTTTTTTATTGCGGAGAGAACAGGATTCGAACCTGCGGTGGGATTTCTCCCACGCTTGCTTTCCAAGCAAGTACCTTAAACCACTCAGCCATCTCTCCATCTTCAATAACTCAACACATCGAGTTATTGAATTTTTTATACATAATGCTCTTCCTATCTTCTTCCAGCTTCTAGGATAGGAAGTCCTGCTTCTGTTGGAACATAAATTACTTGCATTTCATTTGTTTGCAAACCATTTATCCAAAGATATCGTAAATATTCTTCATTCCCCTCCAGTGACCCAGCTACTATATCATTAGCTTCGGCTACTCCTTTAGCTCTTTCAACTTCAGCTTCAGCCTCTAAAATAGCTGATTCTTTTTTAGCCCTAGCTTCTTCTACCGCAATTTGACGAGACCATTCAGCTTCTTTAAATAAGGCTTTCCCATTCAATTCTTGTGTCCATACTTTATATTGAGGAATAGCCCACAATAAAACTAGAATAAAAATTACAATTCCTCCTATCCCCCACATTGGTAATTTATTTGAATACATATTTCAATTACTTATTAATTATTAAATTCTCTTCTGTAAGGATGAGGTTTAACTCATCCTGAGTGATTTTTATTTATTTGCAAATTTTGGATTCAAAATATCTTTACTAGAAATTCTTTTTTTACTTCTTTTCTTCAAATTTGCAGAATGAACATCTATATTAATTTTACCAACATTTCGACTCTTCTTCGATGGCTTGTGGTCTCTAAACTTTTTGATTCCCATAATTTATCCTCTCTCTAAAATTTTGTAAATTAAAAATCACCACAAAACAAAATTCAACTTTAAATAATCTAGTTGAATTTTAACCTAAAACCTATTCTTTTACCATATTTTAAATTCTTCCTCCCCTCAAAATTCTAATTCTCTCTTCCACAGGGGGATGAGTCATCAACATTTTAGCAAAAAAACTTGTCTTGTTTTCCTTTTTATAAGGATTTGAAATAAACATATGAGCAATAGATCGTGAAGCTTTTTTCATAGGAACAGAGCTAGAAGAAATTTTTTCTAAAGCACTCGCTAATCCTGAAGGGTTATGCGTCAAAGACGCTCCAGAAGCATCTGCTAAAAATTCCCTCTTTCTAGAAATAGCCAATTGAATTATCATGGCTCCAAAAGGAGCTAAAATAGCTAAAATAATTCCAATAATAGTCATCATAAGACCAATAGAATTATTTTCATTATTTTTAAATCCACCAAAAATAGACATTCTTAAAAAGAAATCAGATAGAAGAGAAACAAAGCCAACTAAAACAACAATCACAGTTGAAATTAATATATCATTATTTTGAATATGAGATAATTCATGAGCAATAACACCTTCTAACTCTCTTTGATCTAGAACATTCAAAAGCCCTTGTGTAACCGCCACAGCTGAATTTTTAGCGTTTCTACCTGTAGCAAAAGCATTAAGAGAAGCGTCGTTCATTATATAAATTTTAGGAACAGGTAAATAAGCTTGCCGACAAAGTCTTTCAACAGAATCAAAAAGATCTCTATTATCTTCTCTTTTAATTTGCTTCGCTCCAGACATTTTCAAAACAACTTTGTCCGAAAACCAATAACTGAAAATATTCATTATTAATGAAAACCCAATTGCAAAATACAAAATATTAGAGTTTCCTATTATTTCAGAGAAAGTCCAACCAATTCCAATAACTATAATTAAAAACAAAGACATCAGTAAATATGTCTTTCTAATATTTTCTGATTTTTGTTGAGAGATGTTCATTGTGCTGGAGAGAGGACTTGAACCTCCACGGATTACTCATCTAGCCTGCCTGCCGGTAGGTAGGTTTCGCCACTTCTTCTGTAATTAATTTTATATATTTCTTACTGTAACCAGATTTCAAATAAATCTAACTTAAGTTGTGCCGGAGAGAGGACTTGAACCTCCACGGATTGCTCCACTAGTTCCTAAGACTAGCGCGTCTACCAATTTCGCCACTCCGGCATGTTTTATACTATTTTATTTTTAATATACTCTTTTCCAAAACCTGATTTTAAATATTTTTCTCTTTTTCTTGCATCAATTCTAGTACCAAACTTTTCTTTAAAAATTAAATTAAAAGGTGCATATGGTTTTGTTGTTTTATTTTAAAACTTATTATATCTCTCCAAACGACCTTCCAAATTATTAGTTAACCCAACATAAATATAATTTCGAGAAATACTTTTTATTACATAAACATAATACATAATATTTTTTGTTTCGTCTACCAACCTGCCTACCGGCAGGCAGGTTTCGCCACTCCGGCATACATAATTTATTTAAATGTATCTTTATTTTAACAAAAAACTCATTTTTTTGCTATACTTGACATATCATATGTTATTGTTATATAATATGTATAGAAAGTTTGAATTGTCCCCTCTTGGGTTTGGTGATAATTCTTTGACATAACTAAATTAAAAAAACAATTTTTTGATTAGATATATAAACTTAACTTTTTTTAAAGGAGATTTAAAATGGAATCTTTAATTATCGTTTTCTTAGTACTGTTAATTTTTGGTGGAATCTTTATGATATATATGAGTAACTGGTGGGGATTAATTTTTTTATTACTCGGGATTGTATTATTGACTCGTAGTTTTGTAAAAATTAAGGCTAGTCCTGCTCATGTAGGATTAGTTACTGTTTGGGGAGAATTAACAAACCAAACTAAAAATGAAGGATGGCGTTTAATAGCACGTTATTTCCCTTTCCTCTATGATGTAATTCAAATTGAAGTCACTAAAAAAAACAGGGATTTTAAATTTAAAAATGTACGCTGTGTAATATCAGAAAATGTCAAAACTGATGCTTCAAACGGTACAGATAATATTCGAAGTGGGGGTTCTGTTCAAGTAATAGCTTCCATAACTTGGATTCCTGACAGTGAACGCTTAACTGCTTATGTAAAAAGTGGTATGCAAACAGGGGTAGAAGCCATTTTAGAAGATAGGATGGCAGAAGTTATTCGTCAGATGGGAAGAACTCAAACTTGGGAGCAAATGACTTTTGCTACTGAAGTTATGAGTGCTAATTTAATTATTCAAATAGTGGGAACCGATTTAGTTAACGATGACGGTCACCCCTGGGGCTTTGGAGAAACAATTGAAGAAAAAGACGTTGAAGAAGCTCTAAAATTTTTATCTATTTCTCTTAAAAACGGAGTAGCTGATGATCATGATCTCGGAGTTAAAATCCGTCGGCTCAATGTTAAACAAGTTGAACCTGAAGGAGAACTCCAAAAAGATGCTGAAAAATCAGCTCAAGAAGTTCAACAAAAAAGAGCCGAGGTATTTGAATTAGAGACCGAGTTAGAATTATCTCAAAATCTTAAAAAAGCATATCAAAACGCGGCAACTCCCAAAACACTAGAAGAATGTATTTTGGAAGTACGAAGAAGAAAAGTAATGCGAGAAGGTCATGGTAAAGTAATAGACATCGCTGGTATTTCTCCTGAAATGATAGCAGCCGCTTCACAACTAATTAGGAGGTAAAATGAAAAAAGGAATTATATTTGGATTAATTTGCTGTATAATTTTAGTTGTTTTAATGTTTTTTTTATCTATAAATTCGTATAATGATAAAAAAACGGTCACCTTAAACAAACAACAAAAAATTGTTATCCAGCCAAACCAGCCAACTTTTAGCATATCTGATATGCAAAATCAGTTGGGACCTGAATGGAAAATGATTAAACTTAGTGAAAAAAGATGGTACGGACCCTACAAAGCAAAAAACGGTTCTGGAACCAGAGTTGCAAAAGGAGAGATTTGGATAAAAGTTGGCAATTCAAAGGCTGTCCTGGAAAGTTATGGTAAAAGTCGTTCTGTAGGAGCGGGAGATTATATGTTCTATCCCAAAACTACAAACGCTGTAATATTTTACAGATATTAAACCCAGAGCAGGGAACAAATTTAATTTGTTCCCTGTTTTTATTTTTATTATTTAAGCTCCTAAACTAGTAATTGTTCCTTGAATTACTGTAGATAATAATTGAGCTCCCAACAAAACAGCCACTCCTATCAAAGTCCACATTAAAGCTTCTCTAGCTTTTATTATTCCTTCAGGGTTACCTCGTGCTTTGACAAACAGAAAACCTGAATAAATAATAGCTAAAATAGCAATAGGAGTTGCTATTGTTATTACTATTTTCAAAATTTCTTCGATGAAACCTGAAAGAGTTGTAGATCCTATAGGATTACTTATAGTTACTGTGTCTACTGCTTTAGAAACAAATGGTATAGAAATTAATCCCAAGACCCCCAAAATCAAAAGATATTGAATTTTATTATTTAATTGTAAAATTTTTTTTATCATATTATTTAAATTAATTTAATAAGCTAGTTCCTTCTGCTCCTAAACCTTTTAAGATTGCCTTAACTATCAACCAAGCTCCTAATACAAAAACCAATCCCCACCCTACATTCTTAAAAATATTATGTGCTGTTTTAACTTTTCCAGTATCACCTTGAGATGATAAATACAAAAAACCAGCATAGGCGAACATAACAGCTGAAGCTGAAACAGAAATATATATAATAAAATCTATAATGTTGCTTACTAATTGAACTAAAGAATTAAAATTACAAGGGTTTTCTTTAGATCCATTACATGGAACCAACGGACTTCCTGGAGTCCAAACAGCTTGAACAAAACTGGGAACCGAAACTGTTATTAAGACAAAGGTATATAAAATTTTATTTTTTAATTTTTTCATTTTATTTTTTTATTTTAATAATTCTTTCATTTCATCACTGGCTCGACGAACAGCATCATCCATTTCTCTTCTCCCTGAAACTACTGAATCTACCATATCCTGAAAAATATAATTCGTATTTATTTTATTTAAATCTAAAAATGCTTTAGATGCCAATGCTGCTTTAAAAAATACATTCTGATAAGGATCAACTGGTTCTTTACTCAAAATAACTCTAGAAACAGGAGGTAATCCTGTTATCTCATTTAAGTAAGACAATGTCTCACTTTTAATTAAAGTAGTTGCTACATTATAAGCTCCAGCTGTGTTTTTAGTCCCTTTACTAATAGCTAAAGCTTGCATCTTTCCAAAACTTAAACTATTTTTTAAATCCCCTGTTTGAGGGAAAAAGGCCACATCAAAATTCAAATTAGGGTTTTTATTTTTCAAATCTTCTAACTCACTAGCAAAACCAAAATACAAAGCTAAATCCCCTGCTAAAAATGCATTTTTAGAATTAGTCATCGCTCTATTCCAAGAATAAGTATCTTTAATCGGATCAGAAAATTCTGTATAAAACCTTAAAGCTGATTCAGTTGTCGATAGTCCACCATCTAAATTTTCATCTAAAACCACTTCGAAACCACTCCCTTTTCTAGCCACAATAGAATTCCCTGTTTGCATTATCAAAGTCATCAAAATTTCCTTCGCATGATCGATATTTTCATAATCCCCTAAAGCCACTGCGCTCGTCAAAATATTCAAATTTTCATCTTTCTCAGTAACTTTTTTAGCAAAATCAAAGAAAAAATCCCAGTAACGAGGAGGTTCTGAAATACCCACTCTAGAAAAAATGTCGCGATTCCAATACATAACCAAAGGATCAACTGAAAAAGGTAAAGCTAAAACCCCTTTATCAAATAAATATAATTCTCCTTCTTCTATAAAATAATCTTTGAAGTTTCTAATAGAAAAAGTTTCATAAGGAATAGGTAAAATCTTATTTTGATGTTTTATTATTTTAGATTGAGACAAGAAAAATAAATCAGGTCCTTCTCCTTCAGCTAATGCTTCAGCCAAAATAGTATCAAAATTAGCCTCATCTATTTGTTTATATTGAACATTTTTATAAGTTTCATCTCTATCAACTAACTCAATAAGAACCTTCTTCATTATATTTCCTTCTATAGTTCCCCATATTGAAACCCCTCCTATACTCTGACTTTTATTATTTGAACTATTAGTAGAAAATAAAATCACCCCTACTAAAATAAAGAATCCAAAAATTGAAGTTAGTATAATTTGAAATTGTGACATATTTTTAAAGAGTGGAACGACTATAAAAATAGTCATCCGCCTCAGGCGGATATAACCTTAAAAGTTATATCCTTTTTTAAATGATTAATTATATAATTTTATATAATAATTTCTTCTTTTCCAGTTAATTTAAAATCTAAAATTTAAAATTTTTAACCTGTCTACCGCCAGGCAGGTTCAAAATCAAATTTCATTTGATTTTGGTGCTTTTTTTCTAAAAATCATTCCATAGTGATTATCTCCAGCGTAAATATCTTTTTCATAATCAAAACCATTATTCATAAAAATCTTTTTAGCTACATCTGGGGAAACAACCTGATCTTTAATAGGTCCTAGTCCTCCAGCAGAATCTGCCCATTCAACAAGCAAGACCTTTCTATTGGGTCTTAAAATTCGATGAGTTTCCTTAACTATATTTTCTTTATTTTCCAATTGAAATAATACATTTGAAATAATCACAGCATCCATAGATGTTTCTTCTAATTTAGAGCCTCCTATCTTTTCTATATCTCCCCAAATTACATTAACATTAAATAAATGTTCAATTTCTGCAGACTCTTTGATTTTATCCAACATTCTTCTTTGAACTTCTACTGCGTTTACTTTACCGTCAGGACCTACTTTTTTTGCTAGCACTACTGAATACGCTCCAATTCCGGCACCTAAATCTGCCACCTGCATTCCAGTCATTAAATCAAATTGGTCTATATTATTTTGAGGATCAGTAAAAGACATTTTCTTTCTTAAATAATTTATAAATTACTTTCTTTTATTATATCATCAAAAATAAGAATACAAAATCAAAAAAGTGTATAAAAAAGGGCGAGGCTTTAGCCTCACCCTTTTTACGCACTTATTACTTAATTTAAAGTACTGCAACTGAAGCAACTTCATCATTTTCTCTTAATTTCATTACCTTTACTCCTTGAGTTTGTCTTCCCAATCGAGGGACTTCTTTCAACCCAATTCTTATTACCTGACCTTTTTTAGAAATAGCTACAAATTCTTCATGGTCAGAAATAACTTTTGAAGCTATCAATTCCCCTACTTTAGCACCTAATTTAATTGTTTTAATTCCAGACCCTCCTCTTTTTTGAATTTTATATTCTATTAAATCTGTCATCTTTCCAAAACCATTACTACTTACTACTAATAGATGAGGTTTCTCAAAATCCTTCTTTATCAAACCAGCTCCTATAACTTTATCATTTTTTTTGTTTAATTTAATACCTCGCACTCCTCCAGCAGCTCGCCCCATAGCTCGTGCATCTTTTTCATCAAAACGAATGGATTGTCCTGCTTTTGTAGTTAATATCATTGTGTCACCTTTCTCTATAAATGAGGCAACAATTAATTCATCATCATCTGCTAATTTAATAGTTATCAATCCACTTCTTCTAACACTATAGAAACTTTCTGCATCAACTTTTTTAATTACACCATGTTTAGTCACCATCATCAAAAAGAGTTCATCTTTTTTAATATCTTTGGGCATAGCTAAAATTGAAGTAATTTTTTCTTCTCCCTCTAAAGGCAAAAAGTTCATTATAGATTTACCCTTAGTAGCTCTTCTCCCTTCTGGAATTTCAAACATTTTTATTTGATAGACTTTTCCTTTATCACTAAAGAACAATAAATCATTGTGAGTATTAGCTGTAACAAACTTAGTTACAAAATCTTCATCTTTAGTATTTAAATCTACCACTCCAACTCCACCTCTTCTCTGTTTTTTAAATTCATCAGGATTTATTCTTTTTACATAACCTCCTTTAGTCATAACTAAAACATTTTCTTCTTCTTCAATTAAATCTTCTAAAGATATCGACTTAACTCCTTGTTTCATTACTTTAGTTCTTCTGTCGTCTCCATATTTATGTTCTATTTCTTCTAATTCTTTCTTTATTATATCTAAAATTTTTCCAGGGTTTTTTAAAATACTTTTTAATTTTTTAATTAATTCTTGAATTGATTTCAATTCTTCTTCAACTTTCTTTCTTTCAAGACCCGCTAATTTTTGCAATCTCATCTCCAAAATAGCTGTAGCCTGTATTTCTGACAATTTAAATTTCTTCATCAATTCAAACCTAGCTGTTGGTACATCTTTAGATTTCTTTATCAATTTTATAATTGCATCTATATTATCTAAAGCTATTTTCAATCCTAACAGAATATGTTCTCTAGCTTCTGCCTTTCTCAACTCAAATTCAGTTCTTCTTCTAACTACTACTTTTCTATGGGAAATAAATTCTTCCAACATTGATTTCAAAGACAAAGTTTGTGGCACTCCATTAACCAAAACGACTGTATTAAAATGAAAAGTTTCTTCCAATTGAGTAAATTTATACAAATTATTCAAAAGATTTTGAGGATTTGCATTATTTTTCAAATCTATAACTATTCTAGTTTTTATAGTTGATTCATCTCTCAATCCTTTTATTCCATCTATTTTTTTATCTCTATGCAAAGCTGCAATTTTTATAATTAAATCAGCCCTATTCACTCTGAAAGGAATAGAAGTTATTATAATTTGAAATTGTCCTGGTTTCTTTTCAATAATTTCAGCTTCACCACGACAAACAACACCTCCTCTTCCATTTTGATAAGCATGTTTAATATCCTGTTGATTAAAAATCACTCCTCCCAAAGGAAAATCTGGTCCTTTAACAAATTTCAAAAGGTCATCAACTCCTGCGTCTTTATTATCAATTAAATGAATAGTAGCTCCTATAATTTCTCTAAGGTTATGAGGAGGAATATTTGTAGCCATTCCAACAGCAATACCCATAGTTCCATTCAAAAGTAAATTAGGAACCACAGTAGGAAGTACTCTTGGTTCTTTATGAGATCCGTCATAATTAGGAACAAAGTCAACAGTATCTTTCTCTAAATCCCTCAACATTTCTCCAGAAATTTTAGACATTTTAGCTTCAGTATATCTGTGAGCAGCTGCCGAGTCACCATCGATTGAACCGAAGTTTCCTTGTCCTAGCACTAAAGGATATCGATAAGAAAAATCCTGAGCCATTTTAACCATGGTTTCATAAATAGCAACATCACCATGAGGGTGATATTTACCTAAAACTTCTCCAACTACATTTGCTGATTTTTTAAACTTAGCAGAAACGGTCAAATTTAAACCATTCATAGCGTAAAGAATTCTACGATGCACAGGTTTTAGACCATCTCTAACATCAGGAAGAGCCCTTGAAGTTATTACAGACATTGCATAATCCAAATAAGACTTTCTCATTTCTCCGCTAATTTCAGTTTCTATAATTCCTTTTTCGGTCTCTATAGATTCTTTTTTTGGTTCCATGTTATTTTCTTTATCTTCTTTTTTAACCATAATAAGTTATTTTAAAACCTTTAAAGTTTTAAGTTTTAAAAAATTTGCTATGCAAATTTTTTGACTTATGAACTTTTAACTCCTTAATTATACCATATTATCTACTCAATTTCTCCTAAAATCTCATTAATTTCTTGGATTCTTTCTGTTGAACTCTTATAGGTTTCCGTTACTCTTTCTGCTAATTCTGACACTGATGTTAGTTCTTCATTTTGATTTTCGGTTTTAAATTCTAAAGAATTTTTAAATTGAAAAACCCAAACAAAAAAAACTAAAATCATTAAAACCCCTACCGATAGAAACAGAATAATTCTTTTCTGCCTCTCAGTTTTATTTTGTAAATTTCTAATAAAAGACATAATAACTAATCTAAGGTCTGCAACCTGCCTACCGGCAGGCAGGAATCAAAAATCAAAAATCTTTTTAGAAAAGTCGCTGTGTGATTTTTACTTTATAAACTTTTGAATTGTTGTTTTAAAAGTTTAAAAACATTTATTTTTTTTAAAATTTCAAAACAACTACCTCTCCATCCTTACTTTCTATTTCACTTTTTTTAATAGTTAATTTATCAACAGCTTTCAAACCTTCATTTCCACTAGCTTTCAAAAACTTCTTTAAGGCATCTTTTTCTCCAACTTCTCCATAACACATTGGAATAATTACTTTAGCTCCTAATTTAACCGAAATTTTATGTGCTAATTCTGCATTCAAAACTCCTTCTCCTCCGATTGGTACAAATAAAATATCTATATTATTTAATACCCCCCTCAATTCACCTTCAATCCCATTACCAGCAAGAGCACCTAAAAATCCTATATTTAAATTATCCATTAAAACTGAATAAATAGTATTAATAGATTTTTTATCCCCATATTCTGTTTCTGAACGCATTCCTCTTATAAAAACTCCTGCTATTTCATACTCACCAGGACCATCAACAACAAAAGTTTTTTTATTTTTGGAATCTGTTTGATCAACTCCATCAAAATCAAGATGGCTCGCACTAACACAGGTAACATCAGCTCCAAAACGAATTTCTTTATGTTTAGATTTCTTTGAGATAGGATTAAAAGCTAAAACAAAATTCCCAGCTTGCAATTTAAACGACTCTATTCCATTATAATTTATTATCATTGTTTTGTATTATATCACATTCAATTAAAAACAAAAAACTCTTTGCTCCCAAGTTCAAGGATTAGTTGCAACACCTAAGTCTAACAATTAAGATTTAGGTAATATGAAAATTGAAAAAGAAAAGCATCATGGACCATTAACATT
>Ga0075113_1000214_pt1 | contig 19033 bp, 21 predicted proteins | sample AntAceMetag02UKA_FD_69788 | JGI IMG/M metagenome (GOLD analysis project Ga0075113, IMG submission 69788) | Saline lake microbial communities from Ace Lake, Antarctica - Antarctic Ace Lake Metagenome 02UKA | ecosystem: Environmental > Aquatic > Non-marine Saline and Alkaline > Saline | place...
CATGTTACTTTTCTAGTGAATTTATCATTACAAAAAACATATGGCATTATGAACTCACACCTGATGATGTACTAAACATAACCATCCTAGCTGTATCTGCACCAATTACTCTATTATATGTTTTAATTAAATCATCTCTTTCTATCTTCAAATCTTTAATTAAATCTTTCAATGCTCCTGATGTTCTAATATTAAATCTACCTCTACCATCACTAAATGACATATCTGTATCAGCTGCACTTAATCGTTGTGAATTTGCCACTTCAATTTGTGCTTGTAATAATAATATTCCACTATCCATATTAGTAATAGCTTGACTAATTATACCATCAATATCAGTCTTAAATCTACGTCTATAAGCAGTTTGTTGTAACCGATTACATGCTAACTTTACAAATCTTCTTAATTCCTTTATAGTGTATCTTCCAGCACATGGTTGTTCGGTATTATCGCCAATAATATACCTTAAATCTTGTGTTAAATCTGAAGTGTTTGCTTTAAATGCATGTACAGTTTGAAATGATGTATCTGCCACATTTAATACATTGTACATTTTACATTTATACCAATATGTACTTATATCAGTAGATGAAACATCTGAATATTCATAATACTCTGTCCCACTAACTAAAGTGATTCTTGTTGATACACTGGTTACTTCTGCAAATGTTCCAGACTGTGTTGGGCATCTGTATACACCAATACTAGTCCATCCACTAGCAATTTGTACTGATAAGTTATAAACTGATATGTTTACTATATTTGATACTACCATTTTAATCCGCCTTCACTGAAAGGGGCCTGTAGACCCCTTACAATTTAATTATTTAAGTAATAACTAAGTTTGTGATTCCTGCTGGACGAATGATAATAGGTTTCATTACACGCGATGCGTACATTGAAAGCACTTTTATTGATTTATCCCAATCAGAATAAGCATCATATGGTTGAGCTTCACGAAGTTCACCAATGATACCTTTTTTCAGAATAAGTGATGTACCACTTAAAACTGGTGTTGATGTAACTGTTCCAGTTGCACCAATTGATTTATATGCAGCTGTTGATGTTTTTAACATCAATCCTGCGATATTTTCAATTAATTCACCACGTTCATTGTAGTTTTCAGTATACTGAATAGAGTCACGAAGTGCATCTGATAATGTCATATCAGTTTTATCATTTTGTCCCATGATAATTGTATCTGCTTCAACAAATTCGTTAACAACGATTTCGTTTTTAGCTTTTTGGATATACTTATATGGGTCTGATGTTGCATACGTTGACCATGCTACTGATGCTGTTACTACATTTATTGATTTATAAGTTGTAGTATCAAGCATTGCATCTATCATATCCTTTTCGATTGTTAATCTAATTTTGTTTGCAAGCATGTTTGTCTTACGAACAATTAGATTTACGAAAGAATATACGTTACCTGAACGTAAAGTCTTCGCAGTTATTTCGGATTTAACGAAATATTCATACGCACTTCCTGTTAGTACTGAATCATACAAGTCAGCTTGCTCTGCTACGCCACGTTCTCCACGTTTGCGTGCTAGTAAGAAGCCATCATTGGAATCTTCTGTTAACCATTGGAAATCGTCTGTACTAGGTACCACTGGAAGAATATCTTCAGCGACGAATCTACCTTGACCAAGGGTAATTAATAATGCAGTCATGTTCTCAGGTTGTAACGCAGCGTGGTTCAACCATTTACTATAATCTTTTATTGCAGCCATTTTTATTTACCTCCTTTTTATACTAAACTTTGCAGTTTTGTCAAAATATATCCTGCAGCGTTTGAATCCGTTGCATATACTACTGTCCCAAATCCGCCTGGGAATACTGGCGTACCAACGCCTGATACGGGTTTACCCGTTTTAATTACTAGACCTTGTGAGTCTGATGGGAATACTGGGTCGCCTGCGGCCATTGATACTCCACCTACTTGCCATACATATCCACCCGTTCTAACTTCATTACTAACTGAATCTGCTACTGCAGATGCTGTTGTAATACCTAATGGGCGTGTTGTTCCTGACGCTACACAACTTTTAAATGTGTAATTTGTTCCTGACATTTCTACGAAACCTCCTGGAACTGTTATTGCGCTTGCAGCTACGAATGAAGCCATGTTATTAACTCCGATATCATATTGCACTAAATTTCTATTAACCATTGTAACCTCCTTAATTGTTATCTTTTACTGATTATTCCATGTTTTGACCACCATAAGATACCATATAGGCCGAAGCTCTATCTTTCATCTTAGGTGTCTTATCTTCCCACATAGGATTAGCTGGTAGATTATAAACTTTCTCTAACGCTTCCATTGTTGGGAATCCCGAGTCGTCGTCTTGGTCGCCGCCTAAATCTGTACCGATTTCAGTGTTTGGGACTAAGCCTTGGTCATTTCTTGTTTTATTGTCGAGTTCTAATTGTTTCAAAGCATCCTTCAATGCTTGTTCTTTATTAGTATCGAATTCTGTTCTTTCCTGTGCTAAATCGGTTTTGGCGGACTCAATTTCGTCTTTAGATTGGAAAATCTCATTCGTACGACCATCTGAAAATAATTCAAAGTCGTCATCATCCATTTCTCCAATTTTTGCAAGTAGCTTGGCATCGTTTCCTTTTGTCTCAAGATACTTACTTACCGTTGATAAACGGTTATTTAATTGCATTTCATATATTTTTGCCTCTTTAGCTTCTAACTGTTTTTGTAAATCAGCTGAACTAGTTGCATCTGTTGCATTTGCAAGTAATTCTGCATTTTTAGTTTCTAGCCCTTTAGACAATGTTTCATATGTATTTACTTTTTCTTGTAGTTTTTCAAACTCTTCTTTTGTATATTCCATTTCTTTCCTCCTATTATATTAAACTGCTAAACCTATTGTTTAACATTCTTAGTTCAGTATTATCTATTTCTAATCCATTAATTTTTTCCTCACTTTCCTGTATCTTCAATTCATATTCTGTTTTAGCTGTATCAAGTTGTGATTGTAGACCATCTAGTTTAGTTTGATAATCACTACCAATAACTTTTTTTATAATATCATCATATGTGATATTAGCTGTTTTTGTATCATCAACATCTGTATTAGTTTTATCTGCAACTAATAATGCGTGATGTCTATATGCTGAGTCTTCTTTATTAATTACAGATGTTCCATTATAATCTCCATTATAAATATCTCCATTTTGTTCATCAGCGTCGTTTATTTCCCAACTGGCTGATACGTTATCTTTAAATTTTTCAATATCTTTAATTATATCTTGATTTGAATCAGTATACATTACATAATCTGCCATTAATCTATCTATACCTTCTTCATCTTTTACTATATACCCATTTAATGCATTACCTATAGTTCTTCGTTTACCTTTTGCATCTTTATGAGTTTTTGGTAAATTTGTAGTAGATTCTGCATACATTAATGGAGTATGCATCATTTGTGATGCAAACTTTTCAGCGGCTTCACTTGTTACGGTATATTTCTTACCATCATGTTGTGATTCTACATCTACTGGGCATATTTCCCAACTTTGTAAATCAATCCCATCTACGTCTTTAAATTGTGGATATTTTTCGTATAATTCATTCATTATATTTTAGCATCGCCTTTCTTTATAGAATTACCACGGTCAGAATTTGAAACTGTTTTAGTTTCACTACCATTAACAACTTGTTGTTTAAATGTTGCTGGTGCTTCCCATAGCTCATCATCTTTATCTTGAATAACTTTTCTTTCTTTAATCTTTTGTGGTTCAAGCCCATATTTCTCAAGTACTGTGAAAATATCAATCCCTCCGATTGTATATAATTCAATAAGATTTTCTAAATACCCATCAGGATAAATATCAGGTTTATCAAATGTTGGTTGTGGTAATACTTTTAATTTACCTTTATTACGCTTGATAATCATAGATGCTAACCATAAGTACCATCCACCTACATGAGATTGTAAATCTACAGCGTTCTTCTCATAGTTCTTTAAATTCAATTTCTCGAATTGTACAGAGTTTGAATTAGAACTAGGGTCTAACATGATGCCAAAATTTGCGTATATATTAAATGTTGATTGGACATACTTACCTTGGTCTAATAATACGGTTGAATCAGGTGATACAACTTCTATATTATAGTTATAAGGTGTTGCTATAACTTCTACTTCATCTTCAAGTGATTCAAATAAGTCTTGTGCTTCTTCAATATCACCAGTTTGTAATAATTTACCTTCTTCATCATAACTTGAAGGTTTTGGCGGATTTGTTTCATCCCCTACCTTAATTTGTATAATTTTATTAATGATTAGTTCTAATGTGCTAATATCAGCGTCTATCATCTTATGACGTAAAGCAATTGATTCCATGCTTCTATTTAATAATGGTACTGGGTATAATGTTTGATTATTTGGGCTATGTCTAAATTTAATTGGATATGCATTCTTACGAACCATTGCCTTGTTACCTTTATCGTCCCAATCTGTAAATAATGTTTCAATTGCAACATCAGTTGTTGCATTCTCAATTGTGTCTTTATAAAATGTATCAGAAACACCTAATAATACTTCTTCATCACCAAATTTTCTAGTTGATGCTTGTAATTTAACTCCAAGGGTTGGAAGTATTGCTATTGTTGTTGGGAATTCATATGTTTTCTTACCTACTTTAATAACACCCCATTCAATATCTACAACTGCCATTCCTGTTAATACCATTGAATTAAATATTTGTTGATTAAGCATTTTTGCACCAGGGATGTTTGATTTAGAATCAATGTTAATCATTTTAACCCATTGTTCCCAAGCTTCTGATTCATCTTGATTATTACTTGGTAAATCAAAATTAAGTTTTGTGTTTGCTGAATTTACTAATGCATCTACTAATCCACCTACTAAATCATCTCGTTGATAAATAGTTTGGCATTTTTGTACATCGCCATAGTATCCAGTATCAGTGAATAGTCTAACCCATCCTCTATCTGTTAAAGTTGGGTCATTTGAAGTAAATAAATTAGCTACGCTTCCACGATATGCCTCAATAGAAGTTTTAAGTCTATTTACTTGTATACTACGAGGTTGAAGTTTTGTTGTAACTATTGGTGTTCTTGTTGGTGTACTAAATATGTTACCTATACCATCAAAGATACTCTTTTTTTTAGTTGAGTTTAATTTCTTTAACGTCTTAACATTCCGTTTATGTTTAGTTTTTTCATCCATTTATATTATATACCTCACTATTTTTAACATATGTATCTACTATTAGTGATGTGTTCGATGATATGATTAAAATAATATTACCATATATCGTATATTATGATATATGGTTATATCGAACGGATTATTTCATTAATCTTATTTATATGATATTGTACAGTGGATATTGCTTTATTTACTTCTTGTCCTATCTGCCTAACAGACTTTTCTTCGATGTATTTTAATTCAGCTATTTGTCTCTGCATGTCATTTAAACGTTTAAATCGTTCTTTAATAATTATCTGTAATGTTTGTCTATCTTTAAAATCAAAATCTCTACCATATTCTGATGCCACTTCTGCAAGTGTTAAATACCCTTCTAAACATTTATCAAGTGTAAATGTATATGGGTCTCCATTATAATATGCAGATAATTCAGATTCTAACATGACTTGATTTTCAAAATTTTCTTGACGTTTATCCATAGAATCTAGTTCTCCTTTTTGGGCGTTTACGAGGTTTAAATACTCCTCTTGACAATCTACTAGGTTTTGCTGTCCCTTTTGCGTATCCATATCTTGATAACCCTCTTTCAATAACCATAAGTATTACTAATGCGCAACATCTAAGTCCATCAACTGCGTGGTCATTTACAGAATTTGTATAAGTGAATGGATGATTTTTCTTTGTGCAATGGGTTTGTGTTTCAGCCATCATTATGGTAATCATATCATCGAAATCTCCGACACCTGAATCAGCGTGTGCTATATGTAGTCTACCTGATTCTACCAGTTCTACTAATTTATTAGTACTAGCTACCTTTTCAGCATAAATTATTTCTTCTTTAACAGGCTCACCTGATTGTTGGTCTACAGTTTCAATTACACCCATAACTACAGGTCTTGTGAATATTGCAGGGTACATAAACATTTTATTTTGTCTAAAATTAGATGGGAATAATTCTTTATCAATTAAATGGTCATAAACTTGGTGGCCAAATGTTTGTGTATCAACTGATATATGTTTACAGTTAAAATACTCCATTAAATAATTAATAGTCTTTGCCATATTAAAACTTGCCATGTTTTCAATTTCTAATCTATATACAATATCATAATGTTGTATAAGTTCATCATCTTCATCTTTTAAATTATATGCACCCATAACTATCATATGTGATGGAGAATTTGATGTATATCCCATATCCCCACCTATTATATAAAAATCATATTTTGGTCTAAGTATTGGTAAGTTCATTTGTGGGAATAATTCTTCAAATGCGTTTCCATTAAAAGATTTAAAACTAAATAAATCATTTTTAATAAGCCCTTCAACTAATTTACTTGGTCTAAATACAGCGTTTGCATGGTCTCCCCATCCACCTTCAACCAAATTTCTCCATTGTGCAGTGTGCTTACCTCCATATAATTCAAGTGCTCTTGCTTCTTTATCTTTATCCCAATCAGCTGATTCATAACTTGCATATTTATAATACATGATATTTTTTCTACTCACATAATAATATAAAATTGTATCACGTACGTCATTAGGTACACCAGCTACAACTATCTTACCGCCTTCTTTCAAGGCAGGGGTTATTTCATCTAACATTTTTCTAGGAAGTAACTGTGCCTCATCTATACATATAAAATCATAGTGACCAGATACCATAGTTGTTTGCCCTGTTTTATCATGCCCAGCTATTCGTATTTCTATCTTATGTCCATTATTAAACGTGAATATCCTATCTTTTTTATCATAACTATTAAACATTTCGCGAGTGAATGAATCTTTACTAAAATAATCTATAAGGTGTTGAATAAGTACGTTTGCATGTTTTGCATGTTTAACAATGTATGCTGACCACTTTTTAGGTTGTGATAATGCTACCATGAATAGCATATGTTCAATGGAACTCGACTTACCAACGGAACGTCCTGATGCTATCACCATTTCTTGGCATATTAATAATCCCATCATATAGTCAAGCTGAGGATGCATAATTTCCCATGTAGTTGCACCTTTTTTAACACTCATTCGTTGGTCACGATTAAAGTACTCAAAGCTAAACTTTGGGTCTACTAACATAGCATACATTAATCTAATTGCCCAACTAGGTTTACTCATATACACCTAATACCCCTTCTTTATCAAATACAAAATGTGTAAATTTATCATAAAAGTATCTATGTTTAATATATCTTAAATCTATTAATAAATTGTCTCCAACTTTAAAATCATACTCTGAATCAATATTTAATGAAACTACTTTACATTTTGGATTATCATTTGTAGCCGAACGGTCATCTGCAATATAAATACCAGATTTAGTAATTTTTTCTCTATCTGGTTCCATTTTAGCTATTACTATATTTTTTAATGGAGATAATCTATTACCATCTTTAACTGTTTGTCCACGTTTAAAATCAGCTTCAGCTTTTTCTTTATGTTTAACAAATTCAGGTTTATCTACAATACCTATATTATTATATAAATGTTCATTATTTTCATAATCTATTTCTAAAGTTGCCTTAACTTCATCTTTATATTGGTCTGCTGAATCCGCTATGCCCATTTTATCTAATATATTATCTACCATAGCCTGTTCAGTATTATCTAAGGTTGCCTCGTTAATCATTAGTTATCCGCTCCAATCTTTCCTTACATATATCTACATATGTATCTATAATATCCATACCTAAATAATTACGCTTATTTTGTTTTGCCATTATTAATGTAGTACCAGAACCACACATTGGGTCGAATACTAAATCACCTTCATTTGACCAACTTAGTATATGGTCTCTTGCTAATTCATATGGGAATATAGCTGGGTGTTTATTAGCTATGTTATCAGTTTCTAATCTCTTTCCTGGACTATAATTCCATATATTAGAACGAAGTTTCGTTTCCTTTGTAATATATCCTCCTTCACGCTTACGTAATCTACATCCTGTATCATTACTAGCTTCAGCGTTCCACTCTGTGGGTTGTTTAACTCCACTATAACTACATTTCTCACGTATCCCATTAAATGTATTAGGTTTACCTTTAGTTAGCACAAACATATATTCAAATGCCTGTTCGTATCTACGATGTGTCAATGGAACATAATAATTCTTTCTATAAATCATTGTATCATATAATTTAAATCCAATTTCCTTAAAGTATAATGCTTGTTTAAATGATGTACCAGATTCTGACCCATTCTTAGTTTGGTCTCCAACTACCCATATTATAACTCCACCTTTTTTCATTACTCTGTAAAGTTCTTTAGCTTGTTCTTGAAATTTTTCGAATGTATAACTATCTGCAACATTACCTTCATATTTTCTAGCCATATCATAAGGGGGGCTAGTAACCACTAAATCTATTATTTTATCTGGTAATTGTTTCATTAATTCAACTGAATCTCCTAATAATACATCATTTATATTCATTTCTAGTCCTTTCGTTAAATACAGCTCCATGTGCTGTCTGGTTCTTTTCTATATAATATTTGATTAGATGATGCAAGTTTAAATAGGCCAACATCTTTCTCACATTTCTTCTTTTCAATATATGGCTCACATTTAATATATGATACAGTTTCCTTTATATCATTTGATACTTTCTTAAAAGTATAACTGGTAAAATATACTAATGGTATACCAAATCTTGCTAAATATACTAATAATGCAAACATTTCTTCATTATCTTGGTCACCAGGTTCTCCACCTGTAATTACAATGTAATCAATAATATCTCTAAAGTCATTAATCTTCTCATACAACTTTGTCTTCCAAGTCTTCCATTCACTACCTTTATCAAAGTCCCATAATTCTGGATTAAAACAAGTTCCTTTACATTTATGATTATGATTACAGCCACTTACAAATATTTCTAAATAACTACCGACCATACTATACTGTGAATTTACTATATTCATATATTCCCCCTATTGTACATGATAAATTAATTCTGCTTGATACCTTGCTTTAATAGCATCAGCTTTATCTTTAAAATTACCTAGAAATATATTCTTATAATTTAACATAATTGATGCTGTCCAAATATTTTGATTTTTATTCCAACTTATTCCTTTATGTCCAGATGTATTAGTACAATACATTTTAGTATTCATGGCATTTTTAGACTTAGTTGTTTGTCTTAAATTATTTTTTCTATTATCAAGTTTGTCTTGATTTATATGGTCAACCATAGTATATCCTGTAATATAAGTATGTAACATTATGTTCGCTTTTGTGCATCCACAGTACTCATTTTTTAATTTCCATTTATATTTTAAAGATTTTTCAACATCATCTAAATCAATTTTAGTCCTTCCTTTTTCGTGTCCATTTTTATTATATAATATAATTTCAGCATAAGTATCATAATATATAATTTCATTACTGTCATATATTGTTCTTTCTAAAATTTTACCATGTCTATACATCTGTAAATAATGTTTTTTACAGTACAATTTACCATTATATGATTTAACATTATTATCAGATTTATCACATATACAACAATGTTTATTATTACTAGGCATTACTTAACATCCCCGTAAAATTTTCTTAATGGATAATCATGTTCTCGTCTAGTTTTATTAAATTGTTTAACTGGTACTAAAAATCCAACAACTCGTGTAATATCTTCAATATTTGTACTTCCACAAATATTACATTTACCACTTTTACCAACAGTTAAATGATTATTTTCACATCTTTGTAAATTATAATTTACTGCTGCATATACTACACCCTTATTTGCAAGTGTTTTTATTAAATTAAACATTGTTAATTTATCAGTTATAGCTGCTTCAACATTTATATGACTTATTGCACCACCTGTAAATTCCTTATCAAACATTCCTTGTAATTTAATTCTATCAAGAATATCTACTTCTTCCCATGCACTTGCAAATTGATTACTATATAATTCAAACTCATCTTGTATACCAAGTATTCTATCCTTCTTAGCAGCCTTTACAGCTGATGATTCAGATGGTGTCTGTTCAGCATTTACTGGACATGCATACTTTTTACTATATTCATCATTAACTTTATTAATAAGTCTTATAATATCAAACTGTAATTCTTTACCTTCTGGAAGTAATACATTTGTATCTCTGAAATGTAATGCTTCCCCAATTCCATTAATACCTACAGTATTATATTGTTTTTCTAATTCCATAAATCCATTAGTATACATTGGCAAATTCCCATTATCTATACGTTTCTTAATAATGTGCCTCTTAACATTATTAATTTTATTAGCTAATCGTGTGAAATGTTCAACTTTTTCTAAAAATTCCTCATTTGAATTTGTTAATTTAGCCATTCGTGGTAAATTTAAAGTAACTACTCCTAATGAACCAATTTTCGTACTTCCTGCTCCAAATGAATTAAAATATTCATTTACACTATCGCTTCTTAAACGACAGCACGCGGAAACTGTACTACTCTTACCATAATAAAGATTTATAAATGCAAATTTTAAATTCTTTTCTGCAATCATCATAGCAAACTCTTCATCTAATAAATTATCGTTATCATCAGTTGAAAAACACGCAGTTGTAACAGGAAATGTTAAAAGTGTTCTATCAAGTTCTTCATTCATAATATCTAATACCATTTCTTGTAACTTATATACTATTTCAGCATTTGCTATTCTTCCATCTGGAAAAAGAATTTTACTACATAATTCTTCAAAAAATGGTTTATCATATATTGATATATTAGTAAATGGACTTTGGTTACTCTTAAAAGGTTGATTAATAGTATATATAAATGTAGTTATAATATCTTTAATATACGTCCATTTATTTTCTTCATTGTCAACCAATTTAAAATGCATATCACCTGAATTATTTAATACATTTTCGATAAAATATGACATTACTACAAGTACATCTGCCATTCCACATGCACCACTTTGTGAATTGGATGCAAATACTAAAAATTGTTCCATTTGTTGTTTAAATGTCATAAAATATTTTGCTGGTATACACTTAGGTGTTTCTAAATATGATAATCCTTTAAGTGCTATATCATAAGTACTATAATTAAAACAATATGGTTTTAAAAAGAAATGATGAAAATCATTTATATAAAAATCTCCAGATATCTGCGATTCAACTATTTGGTTGGCTACATCATGTCCATAATATGTTTTCGAATATTTCCATAGCATATATAATGAGTTTAATCTCAAGAATGGTTTCATTAATTCATTTTCATATGTTATATTTGACATATCAGATACATTTGAATTATCATCAACACTATTATCGGCAGTAGTTGTGGATTTAGCATGAGTTGAAAAGAACTTCTTACTATTCTCTGCCATATCTAACTGACTACCTATTCCTTCTATTTCAAATATTTGTTTTCCATATTTTACCTTTAAATCTGAAAGTAATTCAGTAAATTGTTTATCATAACTTAATTCTATATACATTTATTCCCCTTTTACTATTTCTGTGATTTTTTGGATATTAGTTATTATTTTTCCACCTTTTAAAAGTGATGGAACCGTTGTTAAGTTATATTTTTCAATATAATCAGCTTCTTCGGTTATGTTTATAGTATCTATTGGTATTGTTCTATTATTATTCATGTTTTTTACTACAGTGCAGTTATTGCACGTATTTGATACAAATATTTTCATTATTACTCCTCGTTATTTAATTGATTCAATCATTGATGCTTCTAGTTGTCTTGTGTGCTCTACCATATATGTCTTTGCTAGTGATGCATCATCTAGTTCGGAGTTTATTGCGGATAGTACTACATTCAATGTTCTCTTATCTATTTTGTCGTCTCTGGACAATATTATCTTAATTTCATCCATTTTTTCTATTAACCATGTCTTAAATGTTGGGAAATTTGTTTTAAATATTATTCGAGTCCCACAATCTTCACATAGACCAATTCCCATATATTCTTGTTCATTATCGTGAAGATATTTCAACATACTCCCGAATTTAGAGGTCAAAATATTCCCAGCTTGTGAATCTACTCTATCCTTAAAGTCATCTAACAATCGTGATGTCTTATTTATCTGGTCTGAAAGTTTAACGTCTATTTCTTTGACACCCTTACGTTCATTATAAGGTAAATCTGCTTCACTAACTAATTTAGAATTTCTATACAAGTCTAATTTTCCTTGAAGAATTCCACTAATTAATACATTAAATTCTGGTATATTTTCTCCATAATGTGAGTAATAATGATAGACTTCTTGTAAAAATTTAGCTTCTGCAGAGTCACGTGTAACTATCCTGATTCCAGGTGGAAACGTCGTTCTAAAGTTGTATAAATTTTGTTTTTTATAGGATAATGTTAATTCTTCTGCGTCTTCACTAGCTAATGCTTCACCTGATAATTCACTTGCTCTAACTCTCTTTACTTTGTCTGGTGTTATTCCGGTTTCTATTAATTTATGACAGTGTATACATGTTTTCCATTTGTTCCAAGCTGATATATTCACACCTACACCACATAGTGGACATTTGTTCAGCTCTTCTCCGTCTACATAAACTTTTGGTAATTTTTTGGCCATTCTTTTCCTTTCGTGCGCGAGTTACTTGTATTAAGTATTAATATATACAGTACGTAGTACGTAAATATGTAATATTTACTTAGTAGTATTTTACTTAGTAGTTATATTATACCACATAAATTTACGTATGTCAAGTCCGAAATTGAAAACAGCTGAAATAATAATCGAGCTTGACAAATATGTTGAAACATGGTATAATATATATACAGAGGAGTGAAGAATGGAAGAAAAGAAATTAGCTGATAAATTACATGTAGCTGTGTCTACACCTGAATACCCATACCTGAATATAGAAAACCTACAGTTGATAGGACATACGTCCGAGTGCAAGCACTCTTTTCAATGTGGATTTTTAAAGGCTGAATGCACTAACAAAGAATGTCCAAGTAAGTTTTGTTTATTTGGATGGTATACAGCTGGATTAGTACCTGACCAGTTATGTACATGGTATGAAGAAAATCCTAAGTGGAAGTCTGTTGGAGCTGACTACATATCCAATAGGAGTATATCTGTAAATGGTATGATTAAAGATGGACTTGTACATGAAAATAAAGAAATACCTGAAAAGGTGTTAAGTGAAGAATCACTGAATGAATACATGTTCAAACCTGTAACAATATTCATGATTGGCTGTGATGATACCACAACAATGGAAACCATATATGAAAAGTACCCATTTTTAAAGATAGGTGTTGGTAAACCTGTATTTAAAGTGACTGATAGTGAAGATTTGGAACAAATTAAAGAAACACTTACTAAAGAAATTGTACGTGTACCAAATGTAGGTACAGTACCAATAATTATACTTAGATATAAAGAAGTAGCTAAAGAATATTATGATATGGTTATGAAAGTAATTACTGATTATGAGTCTGTACAATCAGTTAATATAGCCACTAGATTAATATACTCACAAATGATACAAGAAAATGAATTTATCAACATGGGACGACTTAATAATGCAAAATGGGGATATAATTTAGTCGATAAATTTAAAGGTAAAACAATTATGTGCATAGCGGGAGGGCCATCATTAAATGACCATATTGATACCATTAAAGCTAACAGAGATAAGTATGTAATACTAGCAGTAAGTACAGTTGCAGAGCTATTATTTAAAAATGACATAATACCAGATATAATTGGTACATTGGACATGAAGAATCACAACAAAGTATATCTAGAAGCACTAACTGATGAACAAATGAAACAATCTCATTTATTATTTGAAATTGATGCAAATCATGAAGTAATTGATGCATATACTGGAGGTATAATTATACTGCCAGCTGATTTAGAAAAAATGCCAGCTACTAAAATATTAGCAAAGTATCTACCAGTCACATTCAAATTTCCAAAATCTGGTACAATTTCTAATTTAATATACAATTATGCAAGGTTATTAGGAGCGGGTGAAATTATCTTAGTAGGATATGACTTATGTTATAGAGATAATAACACACATACACCTGGACTTAAATTTGGTAAACAGTTCAAAATTGTAACGTCAGCAGGCCAAGAATTAATAGTATTTGGTGAAGAAACTAAAGCTGAATTAGCAATGTTGGTAGATACATGGCAAGATGATGAGTTGGGTAATCCAATTAAGGCATGGACTATAAAGGCATACTACACTTACCTAATTGAACTACAAATGCGTATTAAAGAAGGTGGTATCAAGACATATGATACCAGTAAATACTCAGCCAAGAAAGAAATGGCCGAATATGTAGACCTAGCTGAATTCTTATCAACTCGCAAGGCATTAGGGATTAATCCAAAGTCTATCATTGATACAGTTCCTACTAAGAATTTAAAGAACAATCAAATGAAACATGTACTACGTAATCCATTAAAGGGGGATAATAAACAAGAAATTAATTATAATCATGTTACTAGAATAGTATATATGATTAGACAATACACACAATTTCCAATGCTACAATATGGTAATATCATGCATGAATTAGAAGAAATAGTTCGACGTGAATGTAAAGAGGCATTTGAACGGATTGTTGAGATATCAATGAATAAATGGCATAAATTAAACAAGGAGGAAACGAAATGAAACCAGAATTAAAAGAACCGAATGAATTAACAATAGCTAATATTTTAGATGAAGTACAAGATGAAGTAGTAACTGAATCAAATATAGTTGACTGTCCAGTCAATTTAAGTAACGAACGTCATCCTGATGAAACATTTGAAGAATATAAGGCTAGGCGTGTACAAATTAAACAATATTTAAGACAACATAAAATGTATCAATCAAATGGGGAGAATCGTAAACAACGACGTACTCGTAAGACAGATAAATTAAGATTCACAAAGCCTATGAAGAAGATTAGAGATAAGTATATGGTAGGTAATGTAGATGTAACACTAGCTGTTAAAGCTGGCATCCCATTAAATGAGTTCTTACGTGTAAAAGCACTAGGACTTAACTACAAAGAACTAATTGAGATTGCCAAGGAACACGAATCAGAGGTAACATCATGAGATATATAGCAGAAATAGGTAGTAATTGGAAAGTTACAGATAATGATGGAGAAAATTGGGTTAATTTAGTAAAATTAATCAATCGAATTGAAGAATTCAACCCAGATTACATTAAATTCCAAATATGGGACACTGATAAGTTCATTCACCCTGAACATCCTAGTTATGACAGCTTTAAGAGACTGGAAATGCCTAGAGAGTACTATGCTGGCCTGATAGACCTGCTTGGCAATAGGTTTATGGCATCAGTATTTGATGAAGCGACAGCTGACACAATGAATGCACTTGGACAAACAAACTGGAAGATAGCCAGTGGTGATATCACACATTTATCCCTAATTAAACACATAGCTAAATTCAACCAACCTATGTTTCTTAGCACTGGTAATGCTAATGAATATGAAATTAAGCAAGCAGTTGACACAATTACCAATGTAAACGACCAGCCGCTAACAATATTTCATTGTGTAAGTAAATACCCAATTGAGTTATCCGAAATGGGACTTAAACGTTTACGCTGGTTAGTAGACACATATGGTACCAAGCATTCCATTGGATGGAGTAGCCACCTTGAGCCATTTGACGCAGACGCTGGTGCAATCACTGCCATGATGATGGGCGCAGACACCATTGAGGTGCACGTAGGAGACTCTGGTACACCAGATGCATGTGTTAGCCTTAACCCATCGTACTTCGGGGTATTAAAGATTACATGTAATGAGATACAACAATCAATTAATGCCGACCCGTTAGTCAATGAAGAAGAACTATGCTGGGCACGTAGAGGTACCGATGGACTTCGTCCTTGGATTGACTGGCAAGTCAGGGATGATAATTAATGTTAGACTATGGTAAACAATCAATTAACGAGGACGACATAAAGGCAGTCGAAGCTGTATTACGCAGCGACCGACTGACTTGTGGGTCACAAATACCAGCATTTGAAGCTGCAATATGCCAATACACAGGTGCAAAGCATGCAATCGCAGTAAGTAGTGGAACTGCAGGGTTATACCTCCTAGCAATGGCATTGAAACCACTTAATGGTGCTTCATATAAAGTAAGCGTGCCGGCCATCACGTTCATGGCCACGGCGAACGCATTTAAAATAGCAGGGGCAGATGTTCATATACAAGACGTATGTGTACACCAACCTATGCTTCAAAATCGTAAGTATGGTGATAAGGTAATAGTACCTGTTCACATGGCAGGCTTCCCAATTGACATTAGTGCATATACCAACCAGACAATCGTCGAGGACGGATGCCACGCATTAGGGGCAAGTAGGTGGGACGGTACTGTAAACAAATGGCGTAAGGTAGGCGACTGTGCATATTCATTAGCAACAGTGTTTAGCTTCCATCCTGTAAAGCCAATCACAACTGGTGAAGGTGGAATGATAACTACCAACTCCGATGAACTCGCAGCTAAACTTCGTCAACTACGCAATCATGGTATTGAAGATACATTATACAACGTAACTAATATTGGACTTAACTTTAGGCTAACCGACATACAAGCAGCCCTTGGGATATCGCAGCTCAAACGATTAGACCAATTCATTGAGCGTAGGCGTGAAATAGCACACATGTACGATACTGCGTTCTCCGAACTTGGTATCGTTGGAATTACTGAAGACACAGACCAATACTCAGGATACCACTTGTATACGCTACGCGTTGACAACAAGTTGTCAATGGCCAATAAATTACTAGCACAGGGTATACGTACTCAGGTACACTATCGTCCATTACACTCATTAGAACCATACGCGGAACGCAACACTGCACCCACATTACCAAATGCAGAAGCCTGGTTCAATCACACGTTGTCAATACCTATATATTATGATATGAGTGACCAAGATGTCACATATGTTATTGATGCAGTTAAACAATCGCTAATAGTACAGTAAGTACTACCATCCATCATACAGTGCGGCAAACGGGGTACCAAAAGTTGAAAATCTCGTAGAATTCCCGAAGGTAATTATTAGTGTGTATTGGCTGTTATGGGTAAGAACGAGAACCGAAGAGGGGGGGTTATCCACAAGTTATCCACAAGTTATCCACACACGAGCTACAGCCCAGTCATAGCAAGGGGTAAACAAATTTGACTGTTGAAAAGTTATCCACATGTTACTAACACCCTGTGTATAACTATAATGGACACAAATTGGACACGTTTTGGACTTGTCAATCGTAAGGCTATTTAAAGCTCCATTTAGCCACTTTATATAATTTTGATATTATGCCATTCACACTACTTCAAAAGCTTAAATTTCGGCAATCATTCAGCTAATGGTATCACAAGGCGTAACAAGGCATTTTGATATTAAAAGGCTAGTTTATAATTTTAGACACTAAAAAACCTACTAATAAAAGTAGGCTTTTCAGGTGTTACTGTTAATAGTAACGCTAGTTTTTATGTGGATTAATATTAGCTAGTTTTTTTTCCAACTCGCCAATCCAATTATCGAAAAAATCTATATCCTCAGCAGATAATTTTTCAATCTCAAGTAGTTGTGTTTCTAGTTCATATATTAAATCCGATAAGTTTAGATTCTTTTCAATTGTCAGTGTTTCATGTAACATGATTAATAGCTCCTTTATTGGATTAATGGGAGCTAGTTGATATCCTAGCTCCCGTTGACAATTTAATTAGCTTTATGCCTTAGCTAATGCCTTAGCAGGTACTACAACAACACAAGCACCAGATTTGTGGCTCGTAGCTGTTTTTCGCTTCGCTTGTGACTTCTTAGCCTTGATATCAATTGCCTTAATTGAGTCATCAGAAACGATTGTTTTAGTCTTTGCTTTGCCTTTAGCATCATTGATCAATTTTGCCTTTGTAACACTAGTACCATTGGATTTTTTGATTTTATCAATTTTACCCTGTGAGATGCCAAACAATAAACAAATTGAATATTGATATATAAAGGTATCAAGCCTGAAGGCTTGCACGTTCTTCAATTCTACTTCAGCAGTAACGCCTGCTTTTTTTGCTTCGGCTACTTGTTCAATAATCGGATTTGCATAGTTTGAAGCTTCAGTTTCTAATAAATGAATTACTTCAGCAGGTGAAGCCGTAACAGCCTTAAATAATTCATTGTAAGTTTCAATATTATTGTTCACCCATAGCATTGCACTTTTAACATTTTTTTTAAAAGTTTCTGTTGGTGGATTATACATCAATGGTAAACTCATAATCTCAGTTTTACCTTGCATTAATTTTACGGTTTCATTAGCTTGGTTAGTTGAAATTTTCATTGTCTTAAACTCTTCAGGTTTAATATTAATCTTTTTTAGTTCTGTTTTTTTTGCTTCAGTCTTTTTAGTGTATTTCATTTTGTTTCTCTTTTCTTTTTTATTTTTTTACCTGATGCCTTTTTTCTCCTCTCACTAATAAGTATATAGTACCCTACCCTATACCTGAAGCTCTAAAACATGAATAATTTTCAATAATTTTTGAATGTTCCGCAAAGCCAATGATAGCAAGGGATTCAGCGATGCATCCTAATTTTCTGTTTTATTGAAAATTGGCATTTTTTGGACTTTTTTTGCGTTTTTTTGCCTTTTTGACTTGCTGGTCAGGTACGATTTTTTGATGCTAATTAACCAATCGGTTGACTAAAAGTGTATGATTTTTATACACATTTTTTTGCTATCTGTGAATCTTTTCACTAATAAATTGTAAGGAACTTCCATGAGTGAAAAAATTCACGAATATTTGAAATTTCGATTTTCAGATTCTATTTGATACATTCTAACTGTAAAATTTTAAAACGT
>Ga0075113_1000223_pt1 | contig 18475 bp, 25 predicted proteins | sample AntAceMetag02UKA_FD_69788 | JGI IMG/M metagenome (GOLD analysis project Ga0075113, IMG submission 69788) | Saline lake microbial communities from Ace Lake, Antarctica - Antarctic Ace Lake Metagenome 02UKA | ecosystem: Environmental > Aquatic > Non-marine Saline and Alkaline > Saline | place...
TGTTATTTTACCGTCTGAATATCCCCATTCTCCTAAAGCTAAAGAGCCGACTGTCCCAGATGTTAATTCTACTGAATCCTCATACACTTCTTCGGGTTCGGTTACCGCCGTGTCGTATTGGTATTCGCCAGATACTAAAGTCCAGCCAGTTGCGGTTGTATCGGTAAAAACAGGATTATCATAATCGTTATCAATTAGCCCCTCAAATGAGGCAAGCGCATCTATACCCTCATAATCTGTGTATGTATCGCTATTCCCACGTGTTGAAAGTTTAAGATTATAAAGCGTATTATTAGTTAAATATATTGATGGCAATTTATCTTCATTAACTAAATTATTATTTGCGTCAAATATTTCATTATTTGGCGGGTCGTATCCTATGAAAATTGCTTTGTCTGCCATAATATTTTTCCTTTTTTATAATATATTACAATTTTATTGTTTTTCAAGTAAAATCTTACATTTTTGTAAGTTTTTCTGTTTCAAACTTATCACATTTAGCAGGATTGCAACCGCCCGAATTAACAAACCCGTCTTTTTTAAACTTGCACTTTACCTTAACCGTGTTTCCGCAAGTCTTACAGCCGTTGAATTTTCTATCTGTATATTCACCGTGAATACACTTGTTTGGGTCTATGCCATTTCTCAGCATCTTAGCTTTATCTAAAAGCATTTGCGCTGTCTTTTCGTACTGCTCTGCTATTTTAATTAGTGTTTTCATAGTTATACCGTGTCGCAAATTCCTGTTATTGGTTGGCACGATGCACGCCCAGATTGACAATTCCCGCTTTCTGAACAGGTTATATATACGGGACTTCCAGAATCCGCAAACCCGCAATCAAAATTACCTGATGCCGAACAGTTTATATAAGTGCTACCTGTTATTATTGAATTGTTCCAAAATCCCATAGCTACCTGAAAAGCACTTGCTGTGTTGCCATTCGATATACAATTTGTTAATGTTAACTGGTTACCATAAAATCCTGTTAATCCATTATTTATTGCGGTACAATTAAATGCAACACTATCAGAAATACTAAAACCATAACTCGTATTGTCATGAGCATTGCTATCTATTATATTAAACAAACTGCCACTATATCCCGTGCTACAGTTATAAACTTCACAATTATCTATTATACTCGCGTGGGTGGTGGACTTAATACCTGTGCTACAATTGTAAATTATACATTTTATTATATTATAACAATTTAAAAAGCCATTAAAGCAGTCTTTTATATTTATAGAATCAATCTTTGTTGTAGTTATACTGCTCCCGCTTATGCCTGTCCCACTACCGCCCCCATCAATCCAAACATCATCAACACCTTTTAAATAAACACATTCAGCTAAAATTATTCCGGCAGGATAAGCATCGCTTTCGCCATAACCCTGTATGTCTATTTCAGTTTTAGGCTTTGCATCTATCGCATCTTGTATTGAAGTATAAGCATTAGCCCAAGTTGAGCCATCGCCAGTTCCACCGACTACATTTTTATCGACGTATGTAATTGTGCGACCTGTAAAACTAGGGCAACCGCAAGGGCAATCGTCAGTTTCCGCGACAAGTCCGTTATCGCATATTATACCTAATCCGTTTTCGCCAAACCAGCCCATTAACAAGCCCCCCAAATTATAACCCGTGAAGATACAGGCTCATTGCTAAAATTGGTTATCGCTGTATCGAATGTTACACGGCTAATTAATTGCTTCTCTTTGTCGGCTTCCCATGATTGTTCTGAAGCGTATTGTACTATCGTATTTGTTGAGCTAGTTAACGGGTCATCGTCTGCGACACATTCAAGATAGATATAAGCATCTGCTGCGATTGTTAGTTCAGTTACAGCAACCTCCGCTAAAGCAAGCTTATTGACCGCTATTCTGCCACATACTAAGCTTGTAGTATCGAAGCCGTCTATTATCTTAATTTTATTAGCGGCTGTTTTTGTCGGGTAAAAGTATGATTTGCTGATTGTAGAATTTGTCTGTACACGCCTACGTTCGTTATTACTTGTCAAATCAATCGGAGTACCCTCAACCCTGCGGGTTGCATTTGCAAATCTTTTAATAGTATCTTCATGTATTAAACCACCAGCCATTTATCGCTCCTTAACAAAGTTTGCAGAATCCCAGCTAGTCCCGAATTTAGACCAGATGATTAAGAATAAAATATTTGCGCCAGTAAGTTCCAGACTTCCATCTTCTTTTAACAAAGCAGGCTCTTGGATTTTGTCATCTGGATTTTCTGAATCAGCATTAATGTTTTTATTAAAAATATCTTCTTTCTTTGTTATATCACCACCTACTAACTGCTTAAAACCCTCATTAACAACCTTTTGATACCAGCCGCCGTCCATAATTTCTATTTCATAAGAGCTTATCCAGTATTTACCGTTAGGATAACCAGTTTTATTTGAACTTGCATTTTTTAACTCTGGCGTAAAATTAACAATAACGCCCTCGCTTGCTGGAATTGGAGAACCTGCGACAACTAACGCCGCAGCGTTTATTTTGCCAAGTAACTTAAAAATCCTATCCGGGCTAAATGTTCTATCTTCAATTTGCGTTAATCTTATAATCTTACTGTATATTACATCTGAAACGCCCACAACTTGATCTTTTGCGGTATTAACTATTTGCTCGTTATTATCGTAAACTGTTTTATTTGTCCAATCTGGCTTAGACGGTGATTGAGTGCTTGTAATATTACTTACAAAATAAGCCGTGTTTATTGTTTTAGAATATGAACGCGATCCATAACTCAAGCTTAATAATCTGTTATTGTTTCCAGTTATTGAAATAGGACTATAACCCTGCGATTGGCTAGCGTAAGTAACTTCAACATCCCAGCGGAACGGGTTTATATCATCAATAGATATTCTATAAGAGTTTGCCCTTGCACCGTCTTTATCGTCGCCTAAAGCTGGCAGACCACTTGAAGCCCTGACATTTGCCTCTGTGTCAAATGCTGTATCCATTAACACGCTGTAAGGATATGTTAAAGAGCTATTCCCCGATATATCCGTAGTCGAGCTTCTCGGTGTTAGCTGTGTCGCTGTTGCTATTCCTGCCATGATAACTCCTTATGCCATTTTATATATTGGCGGTTTCGTATTTTCTCGTGCAGTCTTTTCGTTTGCTTCTGCACTTTTCTTCGCATATTTTGCAGTATCTGCTGTATTCTTTTCAATCTTCTTGTCGGTACTTGATATTCCGAACTGCGCTTTCTGCGCTTCTACTGTATCAGCAAATACCGCTTCCGTAAATGGTTGGGCTGTTGACTGTGCTAAGTCCGCAACTGCTGCCATTCCGGTTTTAGTCATATCGTCAAATTGTTTAACGGCGGTATTAAATAAATCTAATGCATTCCCGAATATTCTATTAATTGGACCAGTTGTTTTCTTTTTACCGTCTGTACCGTTTAATATTGCAGCCATTGCTTTTTTGTATGCATCTTCGATTTCTTTAAATTGTTTCTTATAGTCATCAAGTCCTTTTAAATCTGGACTTTCAAATTCAGGTAATTTTATTTTTAGTTTTGCTGCTTCTCGTTCCCATTCTTTTCCCATATTCGCAAATACGCCAGTAAAGTTTGTTTTCTTAAATCTAATAGCGTTCCACATCTCTTTAGCTAATCCCTTAAAGGCTATTCCTACATCACGTCCAAAGGCTTTTAGCATCGCCCACATACCCTTAAACCCCAACCGCCATAAATCTGCTACGAACTCCATAAATGCTTTTATATTCTTGCCAGCAGTTGATAATACTGTTCCGATATTATGCCCGATTATTTCAAAAGCCAACGCCGTATATTTAGATGTTCTAATAATTTCTATTTGTAGTGATTTCCAGAATACTATAACCACCTCCATACTTGGAATTATACTTTTTATTCCGTCTTTAATCGCCTGAAAACCGCCTCGCATTTCTTTAAATATACCGCTCGATTGTAAACCTTTGCTAAATCCAATCCATGCGGCTTTTAAAAACTTAAATGAGGCAATTAATATAATCGTAGCAGCCCCGATACTTAACAAAACTGGCAATACCGCTGAAAGTCCAGCTAAAAATGCAGGGGCTATTGCGATTATAGAACCTATTGCAAATGCAAATGTTCCCAAAAGTAAGATGATAGGGCCAAGTGCCGCAACTATTGCTATTGAGACAACTACAACTTTTCTTATTGTCGGAGATAATCCGTTTAACCAATTTGAAACTTTTTTAATTGCAACAGATAATTTACCCATTAAAACATCGAGCCGTAAAACATTTATTAAAAGTTTACCCCAGCTTTCTTTGAGTTCTTTTGTACGTTCTTCTAATCTGCGCATTGTATTTGCATAACTTCCCCAAGTTCTTTGTGCGTCGCCTATTGCCTTTTGTGATTGACTAACGGCTATTGTAAACGCTGCCATTGCCTTAGCCTGTAGTAGTGTTTCGCCTCTTAATTCCATACCCTCTTTTACTAGTTTCTTGTATTCTGGCGAGTTCTGGCGTATAACTATTCCGAGAGCCTTTGCGCTTTCTGTTTCACCAACTAAAGCTTTAGTTAATGCAGCAACCGCACCCTTTGCACCGCCTGCATAATTTGAGAATGAAGCTAGGTCAATACCAAGTTTAGCCACTTTTTCAGATAGTGCTAATGCCGCTTTATCGGTAAACCCAAAACCCGAAAGAATATCGCCTGTATTGCCTAGTAACTCTTTTCCTGTGCTAACTGCGATACCATAACTTTTAGCTATTCTTTGAGCCGTCTGTTCTGCAGCATCGCCAGCACCAATAAAAACAGTACCGAATTTGTCAGCGGTTTCCTCTGCTAATGAAGCGGCTGTAATGGCGGCTTTACTAAACATGGCAATAGGCAAAGTTAAAGCGGCGGTCATTATCCCGCCGACTTTCATCGCCTGCATACCAAAGCTCTTAAGTCTATTTTGCGTATTTAACATATTGCGGTTAAATTCCGCTGTTCGCATCTTTAAAATTAGTTCTGCACTTTCAGCCATTAGTCAACATCCTGTATGTGTTCAATCGTTTCTGAGCCTGTTCTTCTGGGGTTATCGGATCGCTCCAAGCTTCAGTATAATCAACAAACTTGTAATTACCGCCACCAAAAACCGCACCTATCTGATTCATTAAACCGTTATAATATTTGTCTTGTGCATTCCGTTCTTTCAGCTTTATTTCTTCATTTGCCATAATTTCCATTATGTCTTGAGATGTAAACCTGCGAATTAGTAAACTTTGAGGCATTCCAGAATATCGAGCCATCTCAATAAAGACCCGATATTCAGGGTTAAGAATTAATTTTTTTTTATGTCTTCTTTTGCCTTTTCGTCTACGCCTTCACCCATGCCAGAAAGTTTCAAAACCGCTAAAGCAATCTTTTCAACTTCGCTTGACATGATTTTTTCACCGATATACTTGCGCCCTGCTTCGCTATCTAAAATACGATTGTCTTTATCATCGACAACCCCAAGCGATACAGTCATAATATTATCCTGAGACAATGAAGCGGAGTCTTTAAACTTGATTTTAGCCTCACCTTTAGATAGTTTGGTTATATCCATTCCGTTAAGGTCAATCATCCGAGAAAAAGACTCATTCAAAATAGAGCGTCCACTTGCGCCAATATCAGCTATAATAAACGTCCCGACTTCGCCAGTATTAAGGGAAAACTCTATTTGTTCGCTCTTAATCCTGCCGTTTGCTTTTTCGAGTTGTTCAAGGCTTGTAATAATCATTTTTAAAGCTCCCTGTTATGCCCAAGCGTTGTCGCCAGTAGGTGAAATTACAACAGTCGCGATAATCTGCTCTGAATCCTTAGTAGAACCGCCAGCAGGTACAGCACTTATAATATCACAGCTTGCGTTTCCAAAAGTAGAAGCGTCAACCGCAGTAATTAGTAATGCTCCGCGACTTGCAAGCCCAACAAGCGGACTAAGTGTTGCAAACTGCGTTTTAGAGAATCTACAAGTTAGCGTTACATCTGAAAGCGTCTGTTTCAAGTCGCCTGCAAATCTAGCACGGGCAGCGCTTCCAGTTCCAGAAAAATGGCTTGATGCTGTTATTTCTGCGCCCTTAGTTGAAGTTACGCCCCCAGCTCCATCAATAGATAATACATCAAATTCTATTGCTGAGCTGCCGTCTGGTGTATGAGTTGCTACATCGCCTTGATGAGTGTCCCAAAAATCTGTAGGTACTGCCATAATAATACTCCTTGTTATTTTGTTTATTTATGTCGGATTTACAAAACCCTATGAATTTTTAAATTTTCTTATTGAAACCCTGACTATTCCTTGTCGCCAGTTGTCATTATAATTTGAATTGCCTAAACGTGCAACTCTAAAAATATTAAACGTTATATCTAATTCTGCATCTGTAAATACCGCATTACTTGCCGTTTTCGGGTCAAGTAAATTTCCGAGAGCTAATTGCTTTGTATCGAGTATTGCGTCGGTGCTTCCGATTGCTACATATACAACTAAGTCAATTATGTAAACGCCTGTTTCAGAGTTCGCGGTCATTGCGTCCTCGTCAAGTGGAGTTATAGCCTTAACTTCAAGCCATGTTCCAGTCTTAGCGGTTGTATTAGTAAAGTTAGGGACTTCGTAATAGTCGAATAGCTCTGAATCAACTATCTTTTTATATACAGCCCCGAATATTTTACTTGTGTCAATCATATATTAGCCTTTAATAATTTGTATTTTAATTGCTGTGCTACGAGTTTAACTATTCCATTAGGTGCTTGATCTGAATGTCCGTTTTCAAGTGCTCCGGCATACGGTAGGTTATTTGAAACATAAATATTATTAATATGTTTACCGTTTTCCATTGTTGCCATTGCTATATTTAAACCGCTTGATGCTATCTCATTTCCACTTGGCGGCGCGCTTGCATAAACGCTTTGCTGGTTAGGCTTATCAGAAACTGACGCATTAACATTATTAACGCTAACGCGCCAGCTTAACCTAAAACGCCCCGTATCTACAGGACTTGTTGTTATACATCCCTGATAAGCTGCTAGAGTAACCTTGCGAAAGAAATCACCTGAGCGTTTCGGCAAATATTTATTGCCAAAATTATTCAAGCCTTTTGCAAAGTTACCATTCATTTTATGCTACCCCGCTTTTTAATACACCCATTTTGAATTTAGAAACTACTGCGTCACAGCTAAGGTCTACACTTGCTACTGCATTTCCGGTTAATGGATTAGTTATTCCGCGTCCATAATTCCAAATGTAAGTATAACCGTTATCAGCGTTTAACTGAGTGCTAAATAATACGACATCCGACACATCTTTAAATGTTGCAACTTGCGCGGTGTTAGCGGAGTCAATCGCAAATATTTTACAGTCGTCGCCGTCAAATTCAGTAACTGCATTAACAATTACACCAACTGTTACAACCGTTGCCGCGTCTGGCAACTCATCGCCCGCGCCGCCGCTAAATGTTATTGTACTTGCTGCCACGCTGTCAATATCGCAACCGTAACGATAACCAGCCGCCCAGACAATATCAATCGTTTCTGTGTCCGCAATCCCGTGAGCTGAAATTGTAATAACTCCTGATGCGGCGGTTGTTCTAGTTGTAAGCGACCCGCTTTGTCCGGCTGTTAATTGAGCCGCTAAAACTTCAAGAGTAACTTGCCCCTCTTGCGTGTAGCTTGTATCTTTGCGAAAAGATAACCCCGCGACTGTCGCTTGTTCTGTTTTTGTGCCGTTTGCCATGATTAACTCCTTATTTGCATTTCAATTAATGCGGTTGAATTTCCGCCCATTATGGGCATTGTTTTAATTATCTTATAGCGTTTTTCTGTTACAACGCCCGTACTGTAATTTTTATCTTTAAGTATGAAATACGAGTTGTTGTCTTTTATGATGTTTCCAGCTAACAAACTATTAGCCACAGATGTTTTAGCATCTCCCATTAATATACTTGTACCGTCAATTAAATTTTGAGCATATTTTTGCGGAGGTTCGCAAGCAATATCTTCTATTGTTACTGGTTCATCAAACGCCCCTGTTGGTAATCCTGTATATGTATCAAGTGTCGCAGATCCGGCTATCTCTATATCACAAGTACCGCCTAGCTGGTTAAGCAAGCTGACCGCTAAGTCCTGCGCAACTTTGTCTAGGTTTCCAAGTCCTGCCATATTAATACCTCACCATTCTTATTGAACCGCCGCCGATTGATAGAACGCCCACGCAACTCACCGCCCGGACTACGCTTGAATTTACAAGCTCCTCTGGGGAAATGTTATCCCGGTACTCGACTTCCAAACTTCCAACTTTAGCCGACTTATATTCATTAGATGTTGACTGTCCTGTATTTCCTACGACAAACAACGCCATTTCACAAGTCGCATTTTCTATTTCAGTTGGTATCGTTAAGCTCGATAAAAGTACACCGTCGCAATTATAACAGTAATCACGGGGAAATCTTAATGCCTGGTCATCATCTGCTTTATCACCGTCCCAGTTAAAAGACTGGTCTAAAAGCCTTGTCGCATTAACAAGTAAAGCATTTTTGACTGCATCTGTCGCGCTATCCCATTCAGTAGAGCCTATCCGGCTTTCAAAGTATGTTTCTGCATCGGCTAAGGTTAAATAGCTATTTGCGGTTGCACTACCTGCCGTTGCTATAATTACCAAAGCCATTATTTTGCCTCCATATATTTATCTGAAATTATCTTTTCAATTTCTTTTTTAGTTAATCCAGCAATAAATTTATCTGCAATTATCTTTTCACCATTAATACTATAACAGGCTGAAACTCCTCTTGAACTCTGCATATAGGTATAAAATCTTATTGACGGATTCACGTTTTGAGAATTATCTATGCAATCAGAAAATACCTTTTCATATTCTTTCACTATTTTATTTATATCGTGATGTTTAACCGCAAATGCTCGTGAACCTTTCGATAATTTAGTTTTTAATTTATCATCTTTTTTAATTGATTCAATTGCTTTTTTGATACTTGCTGTTGTTCGATTACAAAATAGCACGTTTTTCTCGTTTTTCATTAATTCGCCATGGAATCCAGCTACTTTAGTTGTAATAATTGGAATACCAAGCGCACATGCTTCCATAAGCGTGTTTGAACAGCCCTCACCCTTCGTTGGATGTACAAGACAGTCTATTTCACTATAAAACTTTCCCCGCATCTCTTCGTGCGGTATTTGGTTATCTTTATATAATGCCGTTTTTAATTCCACGCCTAATTTGTCGCAGGCTTCTTTTACAAAGTCATATCCTTTATATTCACGATACTGCGGAGATGTAATATTCCCGCAAAAACCAACAGTAAACTTTTTACTCTTTGACTTTTTAATTATATTCCATTCTTCAAGGTCTATTCCATTTGGAATTAAGTGAACATTATCGTGAATCGCAGAAGCAATTTTAAATAGTTTTTTATTTGTCGCAATAAGCGCATAGCATTCTGACATCTCTTTCAGTAACGGCTCTAATTTTCCGCCACTATCAAAGTTTAAATTCCCGCCCATTCTGCAAACAGTTCTAACTCTTTCGGTGAACTTTTTAAGTAGCGTAACGTTTTGAGCCAATACCATATCAACACCTATTGTATTTATTTTTTCGTCATTATTTATAAATGTACGTTTAAATTCTATTTTAGTATGCTTCTGCATCTCTGCAAATATTAATCCCCAAGACCAGCTTGGTGTAAATTCTAGTGATAATACTTTCATTTCTTTTTCTCTGTTATTAAATGGTCATACCATCGGTTGCTATCTAGTCTGCAAATAGTTGTACTTCCAGCTTTTCTACCTCTTAAAAAATGTGGAGAGCAAACAACGTTAATTCCGCCTGCCGTAGTTTTATCGATAACGTGTTCTCTGTTCGGCATCTTTTTTCGCAAGTGGCTACATAAATTTCCGAAAGCCCAGTTTGCGTGATGTTGTATCCAGTTTATTTTCATAAGAGAAAACCGCCAGCCCATATTTCAGGGCTGGAGATTATTTTTAAGATGCTGCTTTAATAGCTGCGATTGCTGTTGCGCTAGCCATAAGGCTATGAATCCTGCAACAACGCTGATTAGCGTTCTTCATCTCAAATGTAAGTTCACCGAGAATTGTACGCTGAATACCATCAAATCCCTTAGTGGTAGTATCTTCATCGCGCATGTGTCCGTTAGTGAGATATGAAGTTTTAAATCCAGACGGATCAACTAAAAATGCTTCTGTATCCGGCATGTCATAATCAGCTATGATAACTTGGCGACCGCCAGTAATGTCATTAGCGACGTTTGAAACGTATTCGCCACGCATTGTATCGGCTTGGATAACTTGAACTTTATCAACATTAATTGCTGATAAAACACGAGCTTGCCCGGGAGCGCAAACAATTATACTAGGAACTCCGCCCTCAGCAAGAATAAGCTGACCAGCGTCATTAATCATATAATTATCAAATTGCAAACTGCCGCCGTCAACTACTAATTCGTCAGCATAACCGTATAATCCCTGGGCTTCTCCTTTTACTCCAGAGGCAGGGTTAACTCTTACACCAAACAACGCTTGTCGGTTCATATCTCTAGCTACGAGCTGAAGCTGGTTAGCTGTCTGTACATTAATAGCATTTTCATTACCATAAATGTCAATCCCAAGAGCTGAGCGAGTCATAATAACTTCTTTACGGAAAATCTGCGTATAATTATATTCAACAGATGATTCTTTCAGTCCGCTTTCGCCGTCGCCATTATTAGAACCGCCAGACATCGGAGTTCCAACGATATTTAAAACATCGGCTGCGGACGGGGCAGTAGTTGCAGAGCCATTAGCGGCTGCAAGAACAATCGTGAATGTAGTAGTAGAGTCAATAGAGGCAACACGGAAAAGAGCCGTGTCATCTTTAATGGTGAACAAACTACCAGCTTTAAGTTTTGCAACGTCTGCCGTGCTTCCAGTAATAGTCAAAGTGTCAATACTTACAGCAGTAAGTGAACGAGGAGAAATTTGATCTTCAAGCCATTCATGCTTTTGCTGACGAGCATCTGGTCCACTGCCAAATATACGAATAAATCCAGGTGCTTGAGCAATAATATCACTCAATGTCATACCTAAATCACGAACCTTGTTTGAAAAACTGTACTGATATATAGTTCCCATAATACTATCCTTTATTTAATTTCCGGCGAATTTGCCACCATGGCAACCTTGTCGCCTTTTGCCACTGCTTCCGCATAGGCTTTATTAGTTGAAATATTAGCAGGCTGACGTGTTAGGCTTTTACCGCCAGTACCGTTAGAGGGCATCCCATATTTTGTTGCATACGGCTGTAAAAATTCAGTCGGGGTTTTGCCGTCTGTTGAAAGAACATCTCCAGATTCAGAAGTATCAAACTGACTTATCCTTAGCGCAATTTCTTCATCAAAAGCAGGGTCAAAATTTAGCTCCCTTGCTGTTAAAACGAGTTTGTCCTTGATTGTTGACTGCTTTTGTTTTAGCATGTAATCGGCAATATCACTTTTTGCCTTTTCAAGCTCTGTTTGACTTTTATCAAGCTCTTTTTGCAATCGTATTTTATCAAGGTCTGCGTTTGGGTCAATCTTTTTGATATTCTTTTCTTCAACATCCTTTAGTACTTGGCGTGCTTTGTCTGGGTCTATCCCTTCAAATTTTTCTTTTAACTCTTTAAGTTCCTTTTCAAACGTTTTACGGTTGTCAACTTCATGCTGTTTTGCATCAAGAACTTTCTGAATATCGGCTTCGGTTTTAAAACCATCAACACCAACTAAGTTAAATTGTCCGTCCTTTTCTTCATACAATGATAAGAACGCTTCCGGGATTTCTTCCTTAGAACTGTACAACAGTTTAAGCTTGTCCATTTTAAGTCTCCTGTTAGATTTTTGCTATACAATAGCGATTATATTTTTAATATAACTTACATTTTTGTAACATTCCATAAAAAATACACAATAACACTTGACAAAGTATCATTATGCTATTATACTGTATCATAATGTTTTATTAATGTTAATAAATTCTAATGGAGGTTTATTATGACAGACAAAGAAACAAAGTTTATGTTTGATCTCGAGTGGAGCATGCTTTTGTACATGCAGGTTGTGGCTATAGATTGCGAAGAAAGTAAAGATGCCGGTATTCGTTTAGGCGAAGTCGAATATATAAGAGATAAATTCAAACAAATATTTGGGGTATAAAATGAGTACAAAAGGAATATGTATGAAATGGTCAGATGAACGGAAAGAGCGAAACCATCTCAAGCCAGAGTTAAGCGAAGAAATTAGAGATAACGCTCTGTGTAAATTAAACAATATGTCTATGATGTTGAAATGTGAGATTATTGATAACTGCGATGGATGGGATAACTTTAAATGTAATCGTTTATATAATCAGGATAGATTTCGGTCTATTCGCACACAAATAAATTTTATTATTTACAATATTATATTTAAAGAAGAAAACAATAAAGAAAAATATACAAAGCGCAAGGGGCGACTTGCGTTTCTGGATAAAATCTGCAAACAGCAATCCGAAGAAGCGCGGCAGAAAAGGAAAAAATTAAATATTAACAATAGAGGTGTAGCATGAATAAAATACAGGACATAATCAAAGGCAAGCCGTCGGAGTTCTCAAGAAAAACAGGCTGCCCTAAAGTAACTGCACGGCGTTATAGTTGCGGTAGTAGCAAACCTGCTAACTGGATAGTCGAGCTTGTCAAATGGGCGTTAAATAGGGGGTATGGAGATGAGTAAACAAAAAGATGAAATATACAACATTAAAAACCATAAATATAAAATGTTTGAAAGAAAATTTAATTGTTCTTCTTGCAAAAAATATATAAAAGAATTTTATATTGCAGAGAAGAAAAAAACTTGTAAAGCATCTGAAATATGTATGAACTGCCTTGACCCTGGATATAAAATTTATTCGTAAATCTCTGGATACTTACTAGCTAGTTCGTCAAGCGTTAACGGCTTCCCTAATTTATCGGTAAACTTATCGAGTGTCATTTCTCCGCTTCTAAATTTACTTGCGTTAGTTTTACCTAATACGTCTGCTTGAAAGCCTGCGTCCTGCTTTTTAAGCCATGAGCTATAAGTTGTGTCTGCTGGCTGGCTTCCGATAACGTTTTTACCATAAGCCCGGCGTTCTTTGTTTAGCAGGCTATTTTTATACGAGTTGCTTGTATTGTTCCATTTTCGCTGCGCTTCTTTTTTGCTCATTCCCTTAGCTGTCTTATTTCCGATAAACTTTTTACGGGCATCTTCTCTGAAATTAGTACCGCCGACACTTGGCTTATTTCCTATTAAGCCTATTCCGTCAATTACTGGAACTCTTGAGCTTCTACAATTAGGGTGCAACGGTGGTACTTCACCCTCGCCGACTTTGAACTTTGTACCGTCTAGCCCTGCGCATATCATAGAAGTCCTGCCGTCTAGTACAGCAGAGTAAACCTCATATGCGATTATATCCGCATTTGCTTTGTAAAATTCTTGCTGTGAACCGTTAGACACGCCGTTAGTGATAGTCCTGGTTAGCCGTTCCGCTGAATATCTAGTCCCTTGTATTGAGCCTGTGTATTTATCGGTTGTTTTATAATACTTACCGACCACCTGATTAATTGTCTGGTCTATATCTAACCCTTGATTAACAGAAGCCCTTACGGTCGATTCAAACTTAGTATAATCCGATAGCTTCATATCAGAAAACCAGCGGGGGATAGCTTGACCATTATAAGCTGCAAATGCTGTAAGGTTGCTTATTGCTGTCGGTGCTGGAGTTGAAAGAGCTACATCAAACGGGATAGCATGTTGCATTGACTTAGCGATAAACTCCGCTTCATCGTTTGCTAACCGCGCCATAGCCTTAGTATATTCGGATTCATAAGCTTTATATATCGGCTCTCTGATTTTCCTGTATTGCGTTCCTATACTTGCCATGCGTCCGGCTGTCTTTGCAGTATTCAGTCCGCTTGATATTTTGGGTAGTTCGTCGGCGATCAATCCCTTAATGTCTCTATTGCTTCCGTCTAAGTTAGCTTTAAAATCAATGCCAAACCGTTTAGATAGAAGCTGGATATAGGATTGTCGCTTTAGAAGCGCACTTTGTAGCTGTTCATTAGCCGTTGCCATTAATTACATATCAATTCCTATATTAACCGCTTCCGTGTTTACGTTCCAGTCTTCAAATGTTTCATATTTACCCTTTATGGTACGTTCCATTTGCTCATAAAAATCTTCGCGTGTAAAATAACCCATTTCAACAAGTTGAGCATATCGCGTCAAATCCTCAACCTTAACCGTGTTATCTGTAAAGTCATTATTAGATTTTACTGTGATTTCTTTTTCATTTACGCCAGTCATCCAACGAGCTACTAATTTAAGCATCTTCTCAATAGCCATTGAAGCGGTTATCGCGACTGTTGATAGGTTCGCCGTCTTAGTTGTTAGCCTTATGCTTAACGCTTCGCCAGACTCACTTGCTCCGGCTTCCATTAGAGCTATTCCCCTATTAATCATATCCTTTTTAGAGTTTTCGAGATTAAGTCGCGATTCAGCAAGTCCATTTCCTGAAACTTCTGCAAATGAACATTTTGCATCTTTTGAGTTAGAAGCGAAACCCTCGGTAACGCTTAATTGTTTTAAACGCTCTATGTCTGCGTTTTCAAGTCCCGTCTGGCATAGTATTGCTATTGTCTGCATGAATATTAGCTCTTGATAGTCAGCATCGTTACGATAGTATTTCAAGCAGCTATCGGCAAGCGGTTCTAATATCGGATTTTCTATACACGCCCCTACGCTTGAATCGTTGCAAATGGTAAATGGTATTTCAGAGATAGTTTTACCATTTAACGTTGGATATACTGCATCTCCTGGAGCTTCCGACAAATCTATATCCTTTTCAGAACCTTTGAATACATAAGTGTAATATCCCTTAGCGTCTGCATTTAGAACTTTATACATATAAGTCCATTCCCACGCCCCAGTTTTTGCATTAGCTTCATAATCTGAAATGTCGATCACTACCCATTTAAATTTTTCATCTTCGCCGTCGATGTACGTTTGCCAGTTTATTATGCGTTCTGCGGAATACATTACGACATAAGGCATTTTGCCGGACGGGGCTTTTTCTTGTATATCCCATAATAAACCGATACGCCCAGTAATAAGCTGCTCTTCGTTAATCCTTGCGTTTAGTGCATTAATATCTTCGCCGTCATCGGTAATAGATTCATTAAACGGCTCTAGCTTAGTTGGTAACTCAATCTTTAATGAGTTTTTAGCAAGCAAGCCTAGCATTTGCCGTTCTGTATCTATCAGATTAGATGGAAACTCTGCTCTTGTTTTCTTTGAATTGTAAGCTGTTTCACCATTTGCAAAGTCGGCGTTTTGTCCGCTGGTTTTTGGCAGGTATCGTTTCGTAGTTGAGCTATTTGTGTTATTAGCTGAGTCGTCGCGGGACTTAACGAGCCGTTCACTTTGACCGTCGCGCATTTTTTCCCATACCGTAATCATCTCGTCAAATTGCGGGTGTCGCTCGATCGATAAAGCTGTATTTGTGTTTTTAGTTTCCATAGTTAAACTCCCTTAAGTTTTTTAAGTGCTTTAGTCAAGAAATATTCTTTCAGGTAAATATAAGCATGATTTGAGTGATTGTCAAGTATTGGAATGTTCATAACCGCAAATATATTAAAAGCGATATGATCTATTTCGTGAATTAATACAACTACAGCCTCAATATTATTATAATCAAATGTTGGCATCCATATAAATGATTCAGAGCATCCATTATGGATGTACATATTTGAATAGCCACCATAGGCTATTTGCTTTTCTGGTTTAATATTATAATGTTTTTTAAGATAACCACATCTACTTTCCCATGTTCCGATTGTAACTATTAACGGGATCATATATATTTCTTCTTTTATCTTAAAGTGTATCATTAGAAGCGTAACCCCGCAACTGGCAAACTGTTTGTTATTGACTTCTCGGCTAACATTCTATATCTGGCTTCATCGGCAATATGATCTTCTGCGTTTGTATCTACATCATCAGCGTGTTTTTTATCACGAGGCAATACAGGGATAGTCCTTATAAATTGACGGCATACATTGAATATATATAGTCCCTTTTCTTCTTTACTGTTTGCGCCATTAAGCATTTTACGGAATATTTCCCACCCATTCTTCCGGCTGCCCGGGCTTTTATTAGCATGTAACCAGTATACGCCCTCGGCTTCCATGTCTTTAGCTATGCAATTATCATTCTCAACTGTGTAAATAGACGAGTCTGCCGCCCCAGGTCTTACATTAAGTTTCATTTCTAATTCGATTATCTTTATCTTTTTCGCTATGTCAACAGCAAGCTCTTTCGTACCCTCGTCTGGCTGCCCATTCCAGCCGTATAGCTCATTAATGCGGAATAAATCACCTCTTACGGTTGCTTTAACCGTACCGTCTTTGAGAGTTACGTCTGTACCGTCGGATTCAGCCCACCAGCCTACAGAATAAGGGTGAGAGCTGCCCCAGTCAAACGAGCGGTCAATATACCAGCTACCAGGTATCTCAAACGGCTCTATTTCATGTACAGCTTTATTGTATACGTCGTCAAACATGCCACCTGCGACAATATCCCAGTCGCCATTAAGCATAGCTCTTACAAGCATTGGATTACCTAACCCGTTAAGCTTTGCTGCATAATCTTCATAATCAATACTTGGATTGTCTTTTAGTTTAGCCGGAATATACTGCCTATTCATTCCGCCGTCTAGTTTTGGCGTTTTCCATACTTCATATTCTTTAGCCGGATCAATAAACATAGCCTTAACCCAGTTGTGTCCTATGCCTCCTGGATTGCTTCCACAAAATATAAGCGGCAATTGCATGTTTGGCGGTATATCTAACCCAGCCACACGAACACGACCACGCAAAAAAGTATATTGTGTTTTCATAAAATGCGTTAGTTCGTCAAACAGAAGAACGTTTATTTCTGCCCCTTGATATTTGATTACATCTTTTTCATATTGACAATGGCACAAATGTATTATTGCGCCGTTCCAAAATGTAATCTTAACGGGGGCAGTCGTTATCTTTACTTTTTTAGCCTGTACTAGCTTATCAAGCATCGAGTAATAGCCGTGTACTCCTATCATGTGATTATTATACAAGTCTTCTGATAGTCTACGGAATAGGTAAATTTGGACATTAGGAACTTGAACAGCTATCAGAATAGATAGAACTCGGATATAGTGAGATTTGCCACCTCCGGCCGCCCCGCCGTATAATATCTCGTTTGCCTTTGACTTTAATGCCTCACCCTGCTTTTTGTGTAGCTTAAACTCCATATCATTCTATTGTAACCTTGATGGTGTTATCTTCAACTTTGATAGTATTTTCTATCTTTTCTGTATACATTCCGTTAATCTTTGCGAGGCTGTCAAGTGCTTTATGCCTGTCGTATACTTCAATTTTTACCCTATCGCATGGTTGAGCTTTCCCGTCTTCGCCGACTTTATACTCTGTGACAAATTCAAACTTTTTAATACAAGCTCTTTGATCGTCATTAAGATTGTCAAAATCGGTTAAGCTAATAATACCCTTATTATAATTAATAATTCCTGGAAGTCTAGTAAATGCAAGCTTGCCTAACTCTTGCGTTATCCTGTCCGTAGTAATTTCGAGCCGTCCGTTTTGTTCTTCTTGTAGCTCCATAATGCGATTGTAGACAATCGGAGTATTGTAAACTATTAAAGCTTTTTTATATATTGTACCGTCTATCATGTTTTCATAATCATAAGCATATTTATAAGCCGCAGACTTGCAACGAGCAACTATATATTGTCTTGCAAACGCTTCTTGTTTTGCTGTGCATTTCTTTTCTGTTTCAAACTTCCCCTTTACTTCCCCTTTTTCTTGCTCTATATTATCATTAGAAACAACAGCTTTTTCAATAGCCACTTTGTCTTTCTTGTTCTTCTCCACTCTTATCTGTGTTTCTCTATGCTTCTTCTCTTTCGCCTTTTCCTCTGGCGTTAGAGTTAGGCTTGATTTTATGAAGTTCTCTTTTTGTTTAGTCATTATCCTATACCATGTTTTATTTGTATTAACTGGTCAAAAACAGGCAACCATTTTTCTATATGAATAGTCGTGTTTTTATGCAACAACATTTCTTTTTTATTCTTATTATAAAAATCGCTCGGATAATCACCAAATTTATAACTCATAGCCGTCCAGTCACAAAGCATTTCTATAACGTCATAAAATGGCATATTTAAAGCTATGCATCCATCATGTTTCCACATAATCCAATATTGCCAATGATGACTATTTTCTTTTTGATGATGATTCCATGCGTAATTAAATATTTCTTTATTTTTGTTAGCTTCATTTTCTGGATAAAACCATTGAGAATATCCCCACAATTCCTCTTGAGCGTATTTACTACAATCATGCCCGGCTATATTCATAGAAATTATAGAGAAATC
>Ga0075113_1000226_pt1 | contig 18282 bp, 19 predicted proteins | sample AntAceMetag02UKA_FD_69788 | JGI IMG/M metagenome (GOLD analysis project Ga0075113, IMG submission 69788) | Saline lake microbial communities from Ace Lake, Antarctica - Antarctic Ace Lake Metagenome 02UKA | ecosystem: Environmental > Aquatic > Non-marine Saline and Alkaline > Saline | place...
TTTGAATGGGTTCCTCGAGAGAAGAATGCCCGGGCCGATGCTGCAGGAAACAAAGCCCTCGATGGCGGGGTCTCTTTCCTCGAGCCCTAGCCAGGGATGCTCTCCTGCTCTACCCTGAAGAAGTTGGAAAGGGTTGGCCAGGCGATCGCGTCGCTACTTCGGTAGTGCCGAGGAACGTCCGGGCTCCTCAGAGCAGGATGGTGGGTAACGCCCACCCGGAGTAATCCGCGAGATAGTGCCACAGAAAACAGACCGCCCGGTTTTCCGGGTAAGGGTGAAACGGTGGTGTAAGAGACCACCAGGGGTTTAGGTGACTAAGCCTGCTAGGTAAACCTCATCCGGAGCAAGGTCAAACAGACACCCATCAGGTTGCTCGCCTGAGTGTCGGGTAGGCCGCTAGAGAGAACTGGCAACAGTTATCCGAGACAGATGATCGTCACCGAAGTTCGCTTCGGGACAGAACCCGGCGTATCGGCTGACCCTCTCCAACACTATGAAACGCTGCGAAGCACCGTCACTACTTTGCCCATCACCGTGGCGTGGTCGCCCAGGATGGGTTCGTAGGCGCTGTTCTGGGGCAGGAGCCACGTGTGTCCATCGCGCTGTTTGAAAACCTTGACGGTGGCTTCTTCATCCAGCATCGCGGCAACGATGTCGCCGTTGTCGGCGGTCTGTTGCTGGCGAACAACGACCCAGTCGCCATCACAGATGGCCGCATCAATCATCGAGTCTCCCACTACTTTGAGCATGAAAAGCTCTCCGTTACCGACTAACTGCCGGGGGAGGGACATGATGTCCTCGACGTGCTGTTCCGCTGTAATCGGAATACCGGCGGCAATGCGACCGACGAGGGGAACCTGGACTGCATTGGAATCTTCCGGAACCAGCTGACTCACGCGGGCTGTCGCCTCCGGGGTGACGCGCTTGAGGATCTCCAGAGTCCGCGCCGTGTTGGCATGACGCTTGATATATCCGGCGCGCTCGAGCTGGCTGAGTTGGTGAGACACGCTCGAGGTGGACGAGAGTCCGGTGCCCTCGCAGATCTCTCTCATGCTCGGTGGCACGCCCCGGGAGTCCAGAGACAACTCGATGAAAGCCTGAATTTTGTGCTGCTGTTCACTCAACATCCCTCCACCGTAGCGGGTTTCGAACAATTTTTCTATACATACGTTCGAACATATTCCGGGCGTGTCAGTGGTGCCCGCTTAACTGGGGTGTGTCGGGTGCTTGACAAGTCACCCATTCGAACATATATTCGAAACAGAGATTCGGACCTGGCTCTCCCGGCCGAGGGTTGGGTCCGAACTCTCAACCAAGGAGGAACCATGACCACCACTTCACTTCGCATCACCCGACGCGGACGCGTCGTGCTTGGACTTGCTCTTGCCCTGCCTGTGATGGCCCTCTCCGTCTTCCTAGCCTCTTCGGGCGCGCTCGCCGAGAGCGACGCAGCGAGTAATGATTTTGAATACATGACGGTGCTCTCCGGCGACACCCTGTGGAGCATCGCGACGATGATTTCTCCTCATGAAGATCCCCGCGACGTGGTCGCCAACATTATTTCTCTTAACCAGCTCGAGACCGCGTCCTTGATGCCGGGACAGGAAATCGCGCTCCCTCGCTAAGTCGCCACCGGTTACGATGGCGGAATGGCTGGACTGACTGATTTACCTCTGAGAGATGACCTCCGGGGTAAGGAGCCCTATGGCGCCCCGATGGATCCGGTGACGTATGCGCTGAATGTCAATGAAAATACTCACCCCGTCCCACCAGAGGTGCGGCAGGCGATTCTCTCCCATATTTCCCGCGCGCTGGAGACGATTAACCGCTACCCCGATAGAGAATTCACCGCACTGCGGGAGGCCTTGGCCAGCTACGCGACCAGGAGTCACCGCCAGGGCACCCTCGATGCCTCGATGGTGTGGGCCGCAAACGGGTCCAATGAAGTCATCCAGCAAGTGCTGCAAGCCTTTGGCGGACAAGGGCGTTCCGTCTTGGGCTTTCCGCCGAGCTATTCCATGCACCCGATCATTGCTGAATCGACCGGGACGACCTGGAGCGTGGGGAGTCGAGAGCAAGACTTTTCCTTGACCCCCGCGGGCGTGGAAAGCGCGATTCGGCTGACGAGGCCCGACGTCGTGTTCCTGTGTGCCCCCAACAACCCCACCGGCACACCGGTGTCACTGGAGACCATTGAAGCCGCGTATGACGCCACCGAGGGCATTGTTCTGGTCGATGAGGCCTATGTCGAATTTCACTCGGAAGGCTCGCTCACCGCCTCGGAGCTCTTGCCTGGGCGAGAAAGGCTGCTGGTCTCTCGCACCATGTCAAAAGCGTTTGCGTTTGCCGGAGCCCGAGTCGGATATCTCCTGGCCGACCCCGCGGTTATTGATGCCCTTCGTCTTGTTCGGCTGCCGTATCACCTCTCGGGAATTACCCAGGCGGCCGCTTTGGGAGCGCTGGAAAACGCGGAGGTGATGCTGGGAATGGTGGATGACATCAGGCAGCAGCGTGATCGCCTTCTTCAAGAATTGCCAGGGCTTGGCTATACGGTGTGTGAATCCCAAGCAAACTTCGTGCTTTTTGGGGGAGTGGAAAACCCGAAGGCCCTCTTTGAACAACTCCTGGGCCACGACATTTTGATCCGAGATGTGGGAATCCCCCACCACCTTCGTGTGACGGCGGGAACCGAAGCAGAGACCAGTTACTTTTTGGAGACGCTCGCTACACTGGCACGGTGAACACGTCCCCACGAACCGCGCTCATCGAGCGTGCCACTTCAGAGTCCAGTGTTCGCGTCTCGCTCAATCTTGACGGCACCGGGAAGTCGACGATTTCGACGACGGTGCCGTTTTTTGACCACATGTTGACGGCTTTGTCGAAGCACTCCCTGATCGATTTAGAAGTTTCTTCCCATGGCGACACTGAAATCGATGTCCACCACACGGTGGAAGACACCGCCATCGTCCTGGGTCAGGCCTTACGAGAAGCCCTGGGAGACAAGTCAGGAATTGGTCGTTACGGGGATGCCCTGGTGCCTCTTGATGATGCGCTTGCGCGCGCCGTTGTTGATGTCTCTGGCAGACCTTATTTAGTTCACACCGGCGAACCGGAGGGTTTTGAATACCACGCCATTGGGGGGCATTTCACCGGTTCACTGGTGAGACACGTGTTTGAAGCCATCACCATGCACGCCCACCTCACCGTTCACATCACCGTGCTCGATGGCAGAGATCCCCACCACATTGCAGAAGCAGAGTTCAAAGCTTTTGCCCGGGCGCTCCGCTTGGCCGTGGCTCGGGACAATCGTGTGTCAGGAATTCCCTCCACAAAGGGTGCTCTTTAGTCGTGTCCCCTCGTGTGGTGGTCTTTGACTACGGTTCGGGCAACGTTCATTCCGCTCTGAAGGCGCTGGAGGCTGCGGGTGCCGAGGTGACATTAACCAATGATGCGACCGTGGCCCGAGAGGCTGAAGGCCTCGTAGTGCCGGGGGTGGGGGCCTTCGCCACCGTGATGTCGGCGTTGAAAGCGGTGGGTGGTGATTCGTTGATCGAAAAGCGGCTGGCGGGCTCCCGTCCGGTCTTAGGAATTTGTGTGGGACTCCAGGTGATGTGTGAGGGTGGAGTCGAACACGGTGTGAGCACCGAAGGCCTCGGCCAATGGCCAGGAATAGTGGAAAAGTTGGAAGCCGCTATTTTGCCTCACATGGGATGGAATACGGTGACACCACCTCAAGGCAGCTCCCTGTTTCGCGGGGTGGAAGACGAGCGGTTTTATTTCGTACACTCCTACGCACTCAAGAGCTGGAGCATGGAACCCTCCGGGACGCTCCCCCCGCCATCGGTGACCTGGTCTCACCACGGTCAAGACTTTGTGGCAGCGGTAGAAAATGGACCGCTGAGCGCCACCCAATTCCACCCCGAAAAATCCGGCCCCGCTGGCATCCACTTGTTGCGCAACTGGGTGACATCGCTCGCGGGTGCCTGACATGGACCGGTCGAGTCAATGGGAGTAGAGTCGGGTGCTTGCGCGTGGAACACCACATCGGCCCGGACTGACAGTTAGATAGCCTCCCCCCACTATGAACGAGTTCTCTCAATCCCCCTCTTTAGTCCTGCTCCCTGCGGTTGATGTCTCCGGTGGGAAAGCTGTCCGTCTGACCCAGGGGGAGGCGGGGACCGAAACGTCTTACGGTGATCCGGTGGAGGCGGCTGAAGAGTGGATGCGCCAGGGGGCGCAGTGGCTCCACCTCGTAGATCTTGACGCTGCCTTTGGGCGCGGCAATAACAAAGCCGTCATCAGACGAGTGGTGAGAGCCGTGGGCAAACGCGTCAACGTGGAGCTCTCTGGTGGCATCCGCGACGACCAGTCGCTGAAAGATGCGCTCTCCACGGGAGCCGTCCGAGTTAACTTGGGCACGGCTGCTTTGGAAAACCCTGAGTGGACCGCTCACGTGATTTCTGAATATGGCGAGGCGGTTGCCGTGGGACTTGATGTGCGCGGTGAGACACTGGCTGCACGAGGCTGGACCCAAGAGGGCGGCAACCTGTTCCACATTCTGGAGCGCCTCAACCAGTGCGGGTGTGCACGATATGTCGTCACGGATGTCACCAAGGATGGAACGATGAAGGGTCCTAACACGGACCTTCTTCGGCAAGTATTGGCAGCAACAGACCACCCGGTAGTGGCCTCAGGGGGTATCGCTTCGTTGGACGATATTGCCGAGCTCCGGGAACTCGTTCCTCTCGGACTCGAGGGCGCGATCCTTGGCAAAGCTCTCTACGCGGGAGCCTTCAACCTCGTCGAGGCGTTGGATGTCGCCGGGCACTGATTCTGCCGGGCAGCCTTTTGAAGGCAGGGCTTTCACGCCAAATCCCCATGCGGGCGACGCCGGAGAGTGCGACCCTGCTTTAGCCCTCGCGCTGGAGCACCTTTTTCATCCTGACACCTCGGGGCCTGCGGCGGCTACACAGCGTCCCATCGCGGAACTTGTTGACGCGTTACGAGGAGCGAGAGTGCTGGCACCCCTCATGGCACACGCAGGTGGTTGGGACACCACCGAAGAAGGTGCGCTGCAGGAGAAAAGTCAAGAACTCTCCATTCTTCACCTCGAGGGCCCCGATGGGCGCGCGGTGTCCCCTATTTTTAGTGATGTTGCCTCGATGATTCAGTGGAACACCGCCGCCAGGCCCATTCCTGTTTCGGCGCAACAAGCAGCACTTGCTGCAGCCAGCGATGGGCTCGGGCTTCTCGTGCTCAACCCGGGCACGCCACGGTCTCTGACGCTTCGGCGAGGGGCCATTAGAGCCCTCGCCACGGGGGATGCTTATGTTCCAGCCTGTGTTGACCAACAGGTAGTGGCTGCTCTGCACGATGCCGTGGCGAAGGAATCTGAGTGGGTCGAGATTGCTTTGGTCACCACGGGTGACCCTGGTTTTGTGCTCGCGGGACCCGAAGTGTTGGTGATGCTCGCGGTCACGCCGGGGCTTGACGCCACAGAGCTACACCATCGCCTGGCTCGCCTGAGCATGGAGTGGGGCAAAAGTCCGGTTCTCGCCGACCGTGTCGATGGGATCGGCGTGAAGGTCGTTGCTGCTTAGTTGACCGCTCCGGTGTATTTTTCGCCCGGTCCGGCTCCGGGAGCATCAGGGTAGGTGGATGCCTCGCGGAAGGCGAGTTGAACGGATCGCAAGCCATCCCTCAAACTCCTGGCGTGATGATCTCCGATTTCCGGCGCTGCGGCGACGACGAGACCAGCAAGAGCAGAAATGAGCTTGCGAGCCTCGGCAAGGTCCGTTTCTTCCTCGGGATTATCCGATAGGCCACACTTGACGGCAGCGGCGGAGAGGAGGTGGACCGCAACCGTGGTGATGACTTCCACAGCGGGCACTTCGCCAATATCCCGACCGAGGTCTTCCAGGGACTCGTTGTTCACCGTTATCTCATTTCGCTCGCCAGATGGGTCAAACACTGCTACTCTTAGCCGTTCGCTACTCCTAGAGTAGGGAACAAGCGAAAGTGGAGAAACCTCCCACCCGCGTGTGCCTGGGAGACCAAGGCTACCGGGTCGTTGTACTCCGTGAATCACGATTCACAGCGTTAAGGGTGCGGCACAGTTTTCTGTGGGATGTAATTCTGCTTTCGCGCACTGAGTCCGTGAAACAGAAGGAGATCCGCATCAGCGATCCGAGGATTAACGACCGCATTCGTGCCACCGAGGTTCGCCTCGTGGGGCCCGAAGGGGAACAGGTCGGAGTGGTCCGCGTAGACATTGCTCTGCGCTTAGCTCAAGAAGCTGACCTTGATTTGGTGGAAGTTTCCCCCAATTCGAACCCACCCGTAGTCAAAGTTATGGACTACGGCAAGTACAAGTACGAGGCAGCGCAAAAAGCTAAAGAAGCTCGAAAGAACCAGGCAAACACGATTCTCAAAGAGGTTCGTTTTCGTCTGAAAATCGACACCCACGACTACGAAACCAAGCGCAAGCGCGCGGAAACGTTCCTCAAAGCCGGCGACAAAGTCAAAGCCATGATTTTGTTCCGCGGTCGCGAACAGTCCAGACCTGAACAGGGTGTGCGCTTGTTGCAGAGATTCGCCGAAGACGTCTCAGAGTTCGGGGTCGTTGAATTTACCCCAACCATTGATGGTCGCAACATGGTGATGGTCATCGGGCCGATGAAATCCAAAGCAGATGCAAAGGCGGCACAGGCAAAAGAAAAAGCACGAAGCCAGGCCTCCGCAAAAGCAGTCGAGCCCGTCGCCAAAGAAGCACCCCCTGTCGCCGAAAAAGCCCCCGCTACCGAAAAGCCACCCGCGAAAGCCGCAGTGAAAAAAGCAGCTCCGGCAGCCCAGAAGAAACCGGCAGCAAAGAAACCGGCCGTCAAGGCCAAAGAAAAGAAGGAAGAGACAGATGCCTAAGCAGAAGAGCCATTCCGGCGCCAAGAAGCGCTTCAAGGTAACCGGATCCGGAAAAATCATGAAACAGGGTGCAGGAATGCGCCACAACCTCGAAAAGAAGTCCAGCCGAGTGACTCGTCGCCTCAACCAAGAGCAGGTTCTTGCGCCGGCAAACGCCAAAGTCATCAAGAAATTGCTCGCCAAGTAGACCTGAACGAAACGAAGGACAAAGATCATGGCACGTGTAAAGAATGCGGTTAACGCACACAAAAAGCGTCGGGTTATCCTCGAACGCGCTTCGGGCTACCGCGGGCAGCGCTCGCGTTTGTACCGGAAGGCAAAAGAGCAGGTTATTCACTCGCTCGTCTACAGCTACCGGGATCGCCGCCAGCGCAAGGGAGACTTCCGTCGCCTCTGGATTCAGCGCATCAACGCCGGCTCACGCGCGCACGGCCTGACTTACAACCGCTTTATCCAGGGCCTTGGCCTTGCCGGTATTGAAGTTGACCGCCGGATGCTCGCTGAGCTCGCGGTGAACGAACCCACCGCCTTCGCCACCTTGGTGGCCGAAGCAAAGAAGGCTCTACCCAAGGACACCTCTGCTCCTGCAGTAAAGTCCTAGGACCTCAAAACACCCCCAGCGCCTGGCGTTGGGGGTGTTTTTTGTGTGAGTCGTGAAGGATTCCCCGCCGTGGACCCCTAGATTTGTCATGTGTTGGATAACCCCCGCTCACCCCGTGTTCGCGTTGTATCGAAGCTTTCCCAAAAATCCCAGCGTCAAGCGGCACAGCTGTTCCTCGTTGAAGGACCGCAAGCCACCAGGGAAGCTTTAAGGCATCGCCCTGAGTCGGTGGTGGATCTCTTCCTGACACCTGCGAGCGCCGAGCGAAACGCTGATCTTGTGACTCTGGCCGAGGGCGCAGGCATAGACATCACACGTGCGAGCGAAGAAGTGGTGGCGGCGATCTCTGACACGGTCACGCCTCAAGGGGTGGTGTGTGTGTCGAAGTTTGTGAATACCTCTTTGGCTTCCGTGCTGGGCTCAAACCCCCGCAATGTTGCGGTACTTCACCGGGTTAAAGATCCAGGAAATGTTGGGAACATCATCCGCAGTGCGGATGCAGCGGGGGCCAGTGCCGTCATTTTGACCGCAGAGAGCGTGGACCCCTTCAACCCGAAAGTGGTGCGTGCAACCACCGGAAGCGTGTTCCATATCCCGATAGTTTCCGGGGTCGAGCTGGCGGAGGTCGTGTCCGGGCTCACAGCGGCAGGGGTTACTGTGTGCGCGACCGAGGCTCAGGGCGACAGCATTTTCGAGCTTGCTCAATCCGACGGCCTCGCCGCGCCCATTGCTTGGGTTTTTGGAAACGAAGCCCATGGCTTGAGCGAGGAGGACGCGGCCCTGGCAGACAAACGGATAGCCGTACCCATCTTTGGCCAGGCGGAGTCCCTGAGTCTGCAAACCGCCGCAGCACTCTGTTTGTATCAGACCGCTTTTGCCCAGCACGGCTAACAACGCAGGTGGCATTCATCCTCCCCGGTAGACTTGGCGCTCGTGTCAGCCAATAAAGCTATTTCGCCAGAAAACGCCGCCGCCGCCGTTGCGGCAGCCGCGGCGGCCTTCGCCCAAGCCACCACCGTGGAAGAGCTCCAGGCGGCAAAAACTGCTCACGTGGGGGACGCTTCGGCGCTGGCTCAGATGAACGCACTTCTGCGCGATCTGCCGGCAAGCGAAAAAGCGGCGGCCGGAAAACTGATGGGCGAATCGAGAGCGACGGTGGGGCAAGCACTCGAGGCGAGAGAGGGTGAGCTGGTCGCGGCGCGAGAGCGTGAACTGCTGGCTGCAGAGGCCCTGGATCTGACAGGGGTCGGAATTCGCAGGGCTCCCGGAGCGAGGCATCCCCTCAGCGTCTTGATGGAAGACATGGCTGATGTGTTTGTGGCGATGGGGTGGGAAATTGCCGAAGGGCCCGAGCTCGAGCATGAATGGTTCAATTTCGACGCACTCAACTTCGATGCCGACCATCCCGCGCGGGCCTTGCAAGACACTTTTTTTGTGGAACCCGTGGAATCACACCTGTTGTTGCGAACCCACACCTCACCGGTGCAAATTAGGTCGCTGCTGAGCCGCGAACTTCCTGTCTATGTCGTGGCGCCAGGTCGCGTCTACCGAACCGATGAACTCGATGCCACCCATACGCCTGTGTTCCACCAAATTGAAGGCATCGCCATCGATAAGGGCCTCACCATGGCGCACCTGCGGGGGACCTTGGAGCACTTGGCGCGATCCATGTTTGGCGACGAAGCAAAAATTCGTTTGCGCGCGAACTATTTCCCTTTCACCGAGCCCAGTGCCGAGCTCGATATTTGGCACCCCACTTTTGTGGGCGGAGCGCGCTGGATCGAGTGGGGCGGCTGTGGCATGGTCAACCCCAATGTGTTGCGGGCGGCGGGGATCGATCCCGCGGTGTATCAAGGGTTTGCTTTTGGTATGGGCATTGAGCGCACACTGATGTTCCGCAACAACGTTCAAGACATGCGAGACATGGTCGAGGGCGATGTTCGGTTCTCCGGACAGTTCGGGATGGTGGTGTGATGCGCGTTCCCCTGTCGTGGCTCGCCGAATACGTTGATTTACCGGAGGATGTCACCCCCGAAAGTGTTCATGAATCCCTCGTGTCGATCGGTCTGGAAGAAGAAGAAATCCACCGGTTCGAACTGGTGGGACCCATCGTGGTCGGCGAAATACTGGAATTCGAGGACGAGCCCCAAACAAACGGCAAAACCATCCGGTGGTGTCAGGTCAGGGTGTCCCTCACGGACACACCGGAGGCCCCCGCTATCCGCGGAATCGTCTGTGGGGCGAGCAATTTTGTGGTGGGAGACCAGGTCGTCGTGTCTCTGCCCGGTGCCGTGTTGCCAGGCCCCTTTGCCATTAGCGCTCGCACCACCTATGGCCACGTTTCGGATGGAATGATCGCCTCAGCGAAAGAGTTGGGGCTCGGTGAAGACCATGACGGCATTCTTCGCCTGGGGCTCCTGGGTGTTCACGCCGAGGTGGGGACGGATGCGCTAGCTCTCCTAGGCCTTGACGATGTTGCCGTGGAAATGAATGTCACGCCTGATCGTGGATATGCGCTGTCCATCAGGGGTATTGCCCGGGAATATCATCACGCTACGGGTGCGGCTTTCCGCGATCCCGCCACAGCGGTGACTCCCGTGGCGTGTGAGGGTTTCCCCATAACTCTCCAGGACGATGCCCCCATCCGGGGCGTTGAAGGGTGCCGGGTATTCGTTACCCGAGTGGTTCGAGGAATCACGGTCAACAGGCCCACGCCGGCGTTTATGGTGGCCCGGTTGGCGCTTGCCGGCATGCGTTCTATCTCCCTTCCCGTGGACGTCACCAACTATGTGATGGTGGAAATGGGTCAGCCCATCCACGCCTACGACCTGGGCACTCTCTCTGGCGGAATAACGGTGAGGCGGGCGAAGCACGGGGAAAAACTCGTCACCCTCGATTCTCAAGAGCGGTCCCTCGATCCTGAAGATCTCTTGATTACCGATGAGTCCGGACCCATTGGGCTCGCCGGGGTCATGGGTGGTTTCAGCACCGAAATTTCAGACTCAACGACTGAGGTGTTGATCGAAGCTGCCTGGTTTGAACCGATTTCCATCGCGCGAACGCAGCGCCGCCACAAATTGCCCAGTGAAGCGTCGAAACGCTTCGCACGAGGGGTTGACCCTCTGGTCGCAGAAGCAGCAGCGGAGCGTGTGGTCGCGTTGCTGGAAGAGTATGCCGGGGGAGCCAGGGATGCTCTGGGTTCCCGGGTTATCGCAGAGGGTGCCGGGCACATGGCTACGCTCGTGTTCCCCGTGGATGCGGTCGAAAACATCGTGGGAATCACCGTTTCCGAATCGGAAACGCGCAGGATTTTGGAAGATATTGGCGCGAGCGTGGTCGGTTCGGGTGCCACCCTCGAAGTGACTCCTCCTTCCTGGCGCCCCGACATCGTGGACGTTCCAGGTCTTGTCGAAGAGATCGCTCGCATTGTCGGGTATGACACAATTCCTTCCTCGCTGCCTATTGCTCCGGCAGGTCGCGGATTAACGAAAACTCAAGCCACTCGCCGCCGAATTACTCACGGCCTGGCAGCGTGGGGAATGACGGAAGTGTTGTCGTATCCCTTCCTCAGCGCAGGAGAGAATGCGCTTTTTGTGGAAGGCGCTGCCACCGACGTAGAGCTTCACAATGCGATGGACGCTCAGATCAACAGGATGCGGTTGTCGCTTCTTCCGGGCCTCCTCAACACCGCCAAACGAAACCTTTCGCGCGGAATGACGTCGCTCGCCCTCTTTGAAGCAGGATTAGTTTTCACGCCTGCTGATCGCAGAATGGGAACCGAGGGAATCCCGGCAGGCAACGCGCGTCCAGACCCGAGGGTGTTGGACGAGCTTTATCGCTCCGTTCCTGATCAACCCTGGAGCATTGCCGGAGTGTTCATCGGCAATAGGGCACACCGGGTGCCCTTTTCCCAGGCGGTGAGCAGTGACGTTCGAGATGCTCTGGATGCGGCACATCACATTGCCTTCGCAGCAGGTGGCGAACTCAGCGTCCTTCAGGCCGCACATCCCTCTTTCCATCCCACCCGATTTGCGCACCTCATGGTCGGTGATACCTCAGTCGGTTACGTGGGGGAAATGTTGCCGTCGCTCGCTCTTGAGCATGACTTGCCGCGTCGCGTTTCGATGTTCCATCTCAACGGCGATGCTCTGATGACTGCGCTGGGTCAGGATCCTCACGAAGCCAGCCCGCTCTCCATTTTCCCTGCAGCCACCCAAGATGTGTCGCTGGTGGTCGAGATTTCCATCCCCGCGGAAAGCATTCGAGCCGCTCTTGTCGAGGGCGCAGGCGATCTGCTGGAGACAATTTCGCTTGTCGATGATTACCGAGGTGCTGGCCTGGAAGAGTCCGAGCGCTCGCTCACCTTTGCGCTTCGATTCCGCGCCAGCGACCGCACTCTGACCGCCGGCGAAGCCACGGAGGCAAAAGACGCCGGGGTGGCGCTTGCGGCGAAGCGTCACGGCGCTGTCTTGCGCGGATAGCTCGCCAACTACCTTCAATAACTGCTCTAAGGTTGGGCTATGTCTTTTTCCGTGGCAATCGCCGGCGCAAGCGGGTATGCAGGTGGCGAGCTTGCCAGGCTTTTAGCCGCCCACCCCGACTTTGATGTGGTCACTCTTGCAGCCCACTCGTCGGCCGGGGAGAAAGTCAATAGTATTCATCCACACCTGGCGAGCTTCGCGGGCCAGGTGTTTACTGAAACCTCGATGGACACTCTCGCCGCCCACGATGTCATCGCTTTGGCGCTTCCTCACGGGGAATCAGGAGCGCTGGGAGAGGCCCTGCGTTCTCGCGGCGGCTACACCGTCTTGCTTGATTTGGGAGCTGATCGTCGCCTGGAAGACCCGCGCGACTGGGACGCCTACTACGGTGGAGATTTTTCGCAACCCTTTGTCTACGGTATGCCCGAATTGCCGCGCGTTGAAGGCCTTACCCAACGCGAGCGGCTTCAAGCAGCCACCGACATTGCCATCCCAGGGTGCAACGCCACAGGGGTCACCCTTGCTCTCGCGCCTCTGCTTGCTGCCGGGGCAGTGGAAGCGGATGACCTCTCAGCGGTGCTGGCGGTTGGCGCATCGGGAGCTGGCAGGGCTTTGCGCTCGGACCTACTTGCAGCAGAGCTCACCGGGAGTGCCCGGCCGTATGCCGTGGGGGGAACACACCGCCACCTTCCGGAAATCCGCCAAAATTTGCTGCACGCTTCAGGTCACCACGCCACCGTGTCGATGACGCCGGTCCTGGTGCCGATGGCCCGGGGGATCCTCGCCACCTGCAGCGCGCGGGTGAAGGGCCCGAAGGATGCCGAACGCCTTCACCAGATTGTGGCGGACGCGTATGCCACCGAGGCGTATGTCCGGGTCTACGACAGGGGTTCGATGCCAGCAACGGCAGATGTCTTGGGTTCCAACACCCTCGCACTCGGTGTGGCCTATGACGCTTCGGTGAACCGGGTGATCGTGGTTGCCGCCCTAGATAACTTAGTGAAGGGCACCGCGGGCGCCGCGGTGCAGAGCCTTAATCTTGCGTGCGGCTTCGAAGAAACACGGGGCCTGATGATCGATGGACTTGCCCCGTGAGTGTCACAGCAGCAGCTGGCTTTCGGGCAGGAAGTGTTGCTGCCGGGTTGGCAGCCCGTGGGGGTGTTGACCTCACCGTCGTGATTAATGACGGCGTCGTGACTCCTGCGGCCTGTGTATTCACTTCCAACCGGGCCAAAGCCCACCCCATCGTCTGGTCCCAGCAGGTGATGGTGGGCGGAAGTGCAAAAGCGATTGTCCTGAATGCTGGGGGCGCCAATTGTTTTACCGGGCCTGAAGGCTTTGCGCTCACCCACCGCAGCGCGGAGACTCTTGCTGAGGCACTGGGCGACACCGGAGCGAGTGAAATCTTGGTGTGCTCGACAGGTTTGATTGGGGAATTGTTGCCGGCGGGGGCGGTTCTTGAGGGAATCACCCAGGCAGTAGGCCGTGCGGAGGCAACGCCGGAAGCCGGCGCATCTTCCTCTCTCGCGATCTTAACAACAGATTCTCATGCAAAAACGGCGGTGACCACACTGGACACGCCTGAGGGAACAATCACCCTCGGTGGCATGGCTAAAGGGGCGGGAATGTTGGCGCCGGGCCTCGCCACAATGTTGGTGGTTATCACCACGGATGCGGTGATGGAGCATGAGGGGTTGAACAGCGCTCTGCGCGCTGCCACCCGGGTCAGCTTTGACCGCCTGGACTCCGACGGGTGTATGTCAACCAACGACCAGGTCACGCTGATGGCTTCGGGCGCAAGTGGAATTGCACCCGATGCGGTGGAGTTTCAGAGGGTGCTCACCCAGCTGTGTCTCGCCCTTTCTCACCAGCTCTTGGGAGATGCGGAGGGATCCAGCCACGACATCGCCATCCGCGTCGAGGGAGCTGAATCTGAAGACGATGCTGTCGCTGTGGGTCGAGCCGTCGCGAGAAATAACCTGTTCAAAGCGGCCATGTTTGGCGGAGACCCCAACTGGGGGCGCGTCTTGGCAGCCATTGGCACTGTGGACGCGAGCTTTGACGTGTATGGAGTCGATGTCAGCATGAATGGTGTTCGTGTCTGTCACGCGGGGGCCCCCGATCGTCCGCGGGGCGAGGTTGATCTAAGCCACCGGGCGTTGGAGGTACTCATTGAGCTCCACGCAGGGGAGAAGGACGCCACGATTTGGACGAATGACCTCACTCACGATTACGTCCACGAGAACAGCGCATATTCCAGCTGATGAGTACGACACAAACGACGAATCCCGAAGCGTTCCTCAAAGCAGCCACGCTGACCGAGGCGTTGCCATGGATCCGAAGATTTCAGGGTGCAATTTTTGTGGTGAAGCTCGGCGGCAACGCGATGGTCGATGACGCCCTGCTGCAGGCTTTTGCCGATGACATGGTTTTTCTTCACACCGTGGGTGTTCGACCGGTGGTTGTCCACGGTGGGGGGCCTCAAATTTCTCAAGCCTTGAAAGACCGGGGTATTCCCAGCGAATTTGTTGGTGGATACCGCGTGACCAGCACGGAGGCAATTCCGGTGGTGCGAGATGTTTTGCGCCACCACATCAGCGCAGATCTTGCCGCAAGGATTAATTCCCACCACGACTTAGCGGTTGTGCTCTCAGGTGAAGACCACCACCTCTTCACAGCGGTGAAAAAGGGTGCCGTGGTCGAGGGGATCGAAGTGGACTTGGGGCATGTGGGCGAGGTGGTGGCGGTGGACACCGCCAACATTCTTGACTTGATCGAGCAGGGCAAACTCCCCGTAGTGTCCTCCTTGGCACCCGATCAAGCGGGTCAATCCCTTCTCAATGTGAATGCTGACGCTGCAGCCGCAGCTCTGGCGGTCGCTCTGGGTGCAACGAAGTTGGTGTTGCTGACGAATGTTCCAGGCCTCTACGCCCATTGGCCGGCCACCGACTCCGTAGTTTCATCGTTGACGACGACCGAGTTGGAGGCGCTTTTGCCTTCGCTGGAGTCGGGCATGATTCCCAAAATGACTGCGTGTTTGGATGCTGTTGGGGGAGGGGTGCCAAAGGCAGCCATCATTGATGGCAGACTGGCGCATTCGATCTTGCTGGAAGCTTTCACCAGCCATGGAATAGGAACAGAGGTGGTCGCGCCGTGACCCGTCATTTTTTGCGCGATGATGACATTTCGCCGGAAGAGCAGAGCGAGATTCTCGCCCTAGCGGCCGAGATGAAGGCGGACCGGTTTTCACGCAGGCCCCTGGAAGGCCCTCAGACGGTCGCGGTAATTTTTGATAAGTCCTCCACCAGAACGCGGGTGTCCTTTGCGGTGGGGATTGCTGATTTAGGTGGACAGCCTTTGATCATCTCCACCGCCAATTCACAGCTCGGGGGGAAGGAGACACCCTCAGACACCGCTCGGGTCCTGGAGAGGATGGTGGCGGCCATTGTCTGGCGCACCTACGGTCAGGCGGGGTTAGAAGAGATGGCGAAGAACACCACGGTTCCCGTCATTAATTCCCTCAGTGATGACTTTCACCCGTGCCAATTGTTGGCAGACTTGCTCACCATCCAAGAACACAAAGGCGACCTCACGGGCCTCACGGTGACCTTTGTGGGGGATGGTGGCAGCAATATGGGCCACAGCTACGCCCTGGCGTGCACTACCGCGGGGATGCACGTGCGTATTGCCTGCCCACCGAGCTTTAGCCCTCAGCCTTCGGTAGTGGGGGATGCCCGCGCGATTGCTGAGCAGTCCGGTGGGTCCATCACCGTCCTCCACAGCCTCGATGAGGCCGTGGAGGGAAGCGATGTTGTGGTGACAGACACCTGGGTGTCGATGGGCAAAGAAGCCGAAAAAGCAGAGCGGGTTGCCACTTTCGGTTCATTCCAGGTGGGCGCAGAGGCGATGGGTAAAGCCCGTGGCGACGCCATATTCCTGCACTGTCTTCCCGCCGATCGAGGTTTCGAGGTCACCCCGGAAGTTATCGATGGTCCCCAGAGTGTGATCTGGGACGAATCAGAAAACCGCCTGCACGCCCAAAAAGCACTGATGGTGTGGCTTTTGGAGCGCGCCTAGCAGTATCACCCGCCAGTAGACTGGCCACACCAGGACTTGGTAGCACTCAAGAGAAAGTAGTTCCCTTCGTGACCGATCGCGTCGTTTTAGCTTATTCCGGTGGCTTGGATACCTCAGTAGGTATCGGATGGCTCAAAGACGCCACGGGCAAAGAGGTCATTGCACTTGCGATAGACGTGGGCCAGGGCGGCGAAAATATCGACGATATTCGCCAGCGCGCCCTCGATTGCGGTGCGGTGGAAGCCATAGTGGTGGATGCAAAAGACGAGTTCGCAAATGACTTTGTCATGCCCGCCCTCAAAGCCAATGCTCTTTACCAAAAGCGCTACCCCCTGGTGTCCGCTCTGTCTCGCCCGGTGATTGCCAAGCATCTAGCTCGGGTTGCTCGGGAGTTGGGTGCCGACTCTGTTGCCCACGGTTGCACGGGTAAAGGTAACGACCAGGTGCGTTTTGAGTCTGCCGTAGCGGCTCTGGCTCCGGAACTCACCTCCATCGCCCCCATTCGTGACCTGGCCCTGACCAGGGACAAAGCCATCCTCTATGCGGAAGAGCATGGCCTGCCCATTAAGCAAAGCAAAAAGAATCCCTACTCCGTTGATAAAAACGTGTGGGGCCGAACCGTGGAAACGGGGCCATTGGAAGACCCCTGGGCGGCACCGCTTGATGACGTCTGGGAGTACACGAGCAACCCCGACCAGGGTCTTGCCGCCGAAGACGTCACCATCAGTTTTAGCGAAGGAATTCCTGTCGCCATCAACGGAGGGGCTGTTTCTCCCCTGGAGGCTATCGCCCAGCTCAACACCCTTGCCGGTGCCCACGGTGTGGGGCGGGTGGACATCATCGAAGACCGTTTAGTGGGAATCAAGAGCCGTGAGATTTATGAAGTGCCCGCGGCCCTGACCCTCATCAATGCCCACGAAGAGCTCGAGAACTTGGTCCTCGAGCGCGATCTTGGCCGCTACAAGCGCAAGTTGGAGGCGGACTGGGCGAACTTGATTTATGACGGTTTGTGGTTCTCGGACCTCAAGTCCAGCTTGGATGCTTTCTTTGACCACACTCAGAAGCACGTGTCCGGTGATGTCCGGGTGAACCTGTTCGCCGGCCTCGCCACCGTGACCGGTCGCCAGTCGGAGGAGAGCCTTTACGACTTTGACCTAGCGACCTATGACACGGGAGACACTTTTGATCAGTCCCACGCCAAAGGCTTCATCGAGCTATGGTCGCTGCCGAGTAAAATTTCTGCCAAACGTAACGCTAAGAAATAGGGGTTGCGATGGCGGGGGAGACCAACGACGGTGCGCTCTGGGGAGCACGGTTTCGCCAGGGACCCAGCCCCGCCATGCAGGCACTATCGCAATCCACGCACTTTGACTGGCGCCTTGTCCCCTATGACCTAGCGGCCACCCTTGCTCACGCACGAGAGTTAGGGGACAAAGGTTTCTTGAGCGCTGGGGACGTGGAGTTGGTTTCCGCTGCCCTGTTAGAAATAGGGCGGGATTATGAAGCGGGAACGCTGGTGCCGTCGGAGTCTGACGAAGATGTCCATGGGGCTCTTGAGCGGATACTGATTGACCGGATTGGTATCGAGGCTGGCGGAGCACTTCGTGCTGGCCGAAGCCGCAATGATCAAATCGCCACCTTCGTCAAGCTCTACATGCGCGATAGTGCGCAGCACGTGAGATCCCTCCTGCTCGACACGGCGGACACGCTTCTTTCCCGCGCTGGAGAGGTGGGGGACGCGGTGATGCCGGGCCGCACCCATTACCAGCTCGCCCAGCCAGTGCTTCTGGCTCACTACCTGTTGGCTCATGCTTGGCCTCTCGTTAGGGATATCACCAGGCTTGATGATTTCCTCGCCCGAAACGATGTCTCTCCCTATGGCGGGGGCGCTCTCGCTGGCGGGGGTATGGGGCTTGATGCGGCAGCCATTTCGAAGGCCTTAGGGTTTTCTGCGGTGAGCCAGAACTCCCTGGATGGGACATCAGCGCGCGATGGGGTCGCAGAGTTCCTTTACGTCTGCGCTCAAATTGGGGTAGATCTGTCAAGGCTTGCTGAGGACATCATTATTTTCTCTTCGGCAGAGTGTGGCTATTTCCTTCTTGATGATGCCTACTCCACAGGCTCATCGATGATGCCCCAGAAGAAAAACCCCGATATTGCCGAGCTAACCCGAGGAAAATCAGGCCGAATGATTGGAAACCTCAC
>Ga0075113_1000230_pt1 | contig 17881 bp, 24 predicted proteins | sample AntAceMetag02UKA_FD_69788 | JGI IMG/M metagenome (GOLD analysis project Ga0075113, IMG submission 69788) | Saline lake microbial communities from Ace Lake, Antarctica - Antarctic Ace Lake Metagenome 02UKA | ecosystem: Environmental > Aquatic > Non-marine Saline and Alkaline > Saline | place...
AGCTGACGTAATAGTTAGTCCTTTCTGGAGAAATTCTTTCCCTAGAAGTACTAGTAAAATAGAAGTAATAAAAAATATGAGTAGATAGGATATTAATAGTTACAGTTTTTTTGTAAAATAAAGAGAGTCAGAAAGTAGAAGAAAATATATATAATAATAAGAAATAATGTAATTTTACATACATTTTATTATTTTTTATTTTTTGTTTATTAGGCACTTGAAAAAAGTGATTCTTTTTGTTAGAATAACCTTCGTTATATCTTTTTATAAAGGTACGACAATAAATAATGGTAGATAAAGATGAACAATTTGTAGAAGGGACTATTATTGAGGCTTTGCCCAATACTCTTTTTAATGTTGAAATAGAAGATGAAAAAACTGGAGAGATAGAAGTTAGTCTAGCTTACTTATCTGGAAAGATGAGAATTCATAGAATAAAAGTTTTAGTAGGGGATAAAGTTAAAATAAAAGTTGATACCTACGGAGGGAGAGGAAGAATAGTTCAAAGATTAAAACAATGAAAATAAAATCATCAGTTAAAAAAATATGTGTAAAGTGTAAGACCGTTCGAAGAAAAGGGCGGGTTTATGTTATATGTGAAAATCCAAGACATAAACAACGACAACGTTAATAATAATTTAAAAACTATGCGAATATCAGGAATTACAATTTCAGAAGAAAAAAGATTAGAAATAGGCCTAACGGTCTTATTTGGTATAGGGAGATCTTTAGCTCATAAAGTTTTAGATGATGCTAAAATAGATTATGGGAAAAAACCAAAAGATTTGACTCCAGATGAAGAAAATACTATTAGAAAAATCGTGGAAGAATATAAGCTAGAAGGAAATTTGAAAAGAGAAGTTGGAGGAAATATAAAAAGACTGATAGATATTAAATCATATAGAGGGTCAAGACATTCTAGAAGTTTACCTGGTCGGGGACAAAGAACTAGAACAAATGCAAGAACTTTGCGAGGGAAAAAGAAAACAATGGGTTCTGGTAGAAAGAAAGCAGATAAAAAATAATTAATTAAAATATTATGGGTAAAAAGAGAATTATAAAAAAGACAGGAAAAACAGGAGGATCAAAAAACAGTGCTTTAAAGTCACGGTTTTTAACTCGTGGTTCTAAGAAAAAATTAGACACAGGAATTTTACATATTCGTTCAACCTATAATAATACAATTGTTTCTCTAACAGATTTGAAAGGAGATTTAGTTTGCACTTCTTCTAGTGGAGCTTTGGGATTTAAAGGAGCAAAAAAAGGAACTCCTTTTGCAGCTGCTAAAATAGGGGAATTGATTGGAGATATGGCAAAATCTTTAGGAGTAAAAACAGTTAACGTTATTGTTAAAGGAGTAGGAATGGGGAGAGAGTCTTCTATTAGAGGGTTCATTTCAAGAGGAATTCATATTGATTCAATTAGAGATATGACTCCTATCCCACATAATGGTTGCCGACCTAAAAAACCAAGAAGAGTATAAGCAAAATCAAAGATTTTGAATTATAAATGAATGAAGAAAAATTTGTAGAGCAAATTTTTCACTACAAACTAAAAACTACCAACTATAAACTAATTATATGATTATAAAAACAAAATACAAATTATGTCGAAGACTAGGAGCAAATCTTTTTGAGAAGACTCAAACTCAAAAATATGCTTTGTCTGAAACTAGAAAAAGTGGGAATAAAAGATTGAAAAGAAGAAAAATTCTTTCTCAGTATGGTTTGCAATTGATGGAAAAACAGAAATTACGTTTTTCTTATGGAATAAGAGAAAAACAATTATCTCGATATGTTAAAGAAGCAATGTCTCAGAAAAAAGAAAATCCTGCAGATCATTTGTATTCCAGATTAGAATTAAGACTTGATAATGTTGTATATAGATTAGGGATTGCTCCTACTAGAGCAATGGCTAGACAATTAGTTTCTCATGGACACATTATGGTAAACGGAAAAAGATTGTCTATTGCTTCTCATAAAACTAAAATAGGAGATAAAATAGGAATTAGAATACAAAGTTTAGTGAAGCCAGTTTTTGCTGATTTAGAAGCAAAAATTAAAGAATCAGTTTCATTTGATTGGGTTAATTTTGATATAAAAAAGAAAGAAGGTATTGTAATTAGTGAGCCTAAGCTAGAAAATCAAGAATTATTTGATTTTAAAACAATTTTAGAGTTTTACGGACGTTAAAATCTTTTTAGTATCTTGCAAAAACGTCTAAAATGATGTATTGTAATCAAATTAAGGATTTAACAAAGTGTTTATTTCAAATTTTTATTTAAAAATATACAAAAACTATATTTTTAAAATTTTAATAATTAACTAAAATAAGTCAGAAGTTTATAAAGTTCATCTTAATTTTTACTTTATAGATTTTCGACCAATTAATTTATGTCTGAATATAATATTTTATTGCCATCAAAACCAAGAATCGTAAAAGATGAAGGTTTTAAAGGGCTTTATCAAATAGATGGTTTATATCCTGGATATGGACATACTTTAGGAAACTCTTTAAGAAGAATTATTCTATCTTCTTTACCAGGAACAGCAGTTACCTCTGTAGAAATAGAAGGGATAGCTCATGAATTTTCAGCTATAGATGGAGTAAAAGAAGATGTAATTAGAATCCTTTTAAATTTAAAAAAATTAAGAATAAAACTTTTAACAGATGAACCCCAAGAATTAACTATAAATGCGAAAGGACTTAAGGTGGTTACTGCAAAAGATATTGATAAGAATGGACAAGTAGAAGTGATGAACCCAGAATTAGAAATTGCTAATTTAACTAGTCCTAAAAGCTCTTTAAATATGAAGATTACAGTTAAGAAAGGATTGGGATACATTAGTAAAGAAGATCAATCTGAAGAAAGAACAAAAATAGGAATGATAATTTTAGACGCTTCTTTCACACCAATAAGAAGAGTTAGCTATGAAGTTGAAAATATGAGAGTGGGAGACCGAACAGATTTCAACAGACTTTCAATTTTTGTAGAAACTGATGGTACTATTTTACCTAAAGAGGCTTTAGAAAATTCTATTGAAATAATGATAAAACAATTAGCCGCTATTGTAGGATTTGAAGAAAAAAGTGTTGAAATTTCTGAAGAAGAAAAAAAGCAGGTGGAAGAAAAAGAAGAGGTAAAAGAAAAAATTGATATAGATTTTTTGAAAACCAGATTAGAAACTTTGAATTTATCATTTAGAACAGCCAAAGCTTTAGATATAGCAAGTATTAGAACTGTTGGTGGTTTGGTTAAGAAAACTGAAGATGATTTGTTGTCTTTGGAAGGATTAGGATCTAAAGGTATTCAAGAAGTAAAAAGAGCCTTAAGCGATTTTGGTGTAATATTAAAACAGAAATAAATTATGAGACATCACAACAGTAATAAAAAATTTGGTAGACTTAGAAAAGAAAGAAAAGCACTTTTGCGTTCTTTAGCAATATCTTTGATTAGTAAAGAAAGTATTAAGACAACAGAAGCTAAAGCTAAAGCATTACGTCCTTTTGTAGAAAAATTGATTACAAGAGCTAAAAAAGATTCGATTTTTACAAAGAGATTGTTAAGAGCTAAATTGGGAACTACTAATTTAGATACAGTAGAAAAATTAACAAAAGAAATAGCAGAAAAATATAAAGAAAGAAATGGTGGATATACACGTATTACAAAATTAACTCCTAGACAAGGAGATGGGAGTTCGATTGCCCAAATAGAATTAGTATAGATTAGTAGGTTAGGTAAACTTAGCTTATAGCTTATAGAAAAGAAAAATTTGCAAAGCAAATTTTTTACTATAAACTATAGACTCAAAACTATAAACTAAACAAATATGGAATATAACATAGACGCAAAAGGAAAAAAATTGGGAAGATTAGCTTCAGAAATAGCAGTTTTATTAATGGGAAAAAACAAAGTAGATTTTGCAAAAAATCAATTGGCAGATGCTAAAGTTAATATAACAAATGTTTCAAAATTGGATATTACTAAAAAGAAAATGAAACAAAAAGAATATCAAAGATATTCTGGTTACCCAGGAGGAAGAAAAGTTGAAAATATGGAAAAAGTAATTTCAGATAAAGGATATACTGAAATCTTGAGAAAAGCCGTTTATGGAATGCTTCCAGGCAATAAGTTAAGACCTTTAATGATGAAAAATTTAATAATTACTGAATAATTATGGTTACTAAAACAACAACAAAAAAATATATAGAGACAGTAGGACGAAGAAAAACAGCTACAGCTCGAGTTAGATTAACAGAAGCAGGAAAGACATCTTATGTTATTAATGATTTAAAATTATCTGAATATTTTTCTACAGAAGTTTTGCAATCAATTATAAAAGATGCTTTTGCTGTTACTAAGTTTAAAGATAAATATACTATTTCAGCTTTAGTTAGAGGAGGGGGAATAAATGCTCAAGCAGAAGCTATTAGACATGGAATTTCTAGAGCTCTCTTGAAAATAGACGAAGAATTTAAAAAAGATTTAAAAAGAGCCGGTTTTCTAAAAAGAGATCCTAGAATGAAGGAAAGAAAGAAATTTGGTTTGAAATCAGCTCGAAGAGCTCCGCAATGGAATAAACGATAGATTAGTTGATAGTCTATAGTCTATAGTTTGTAGTAAAAAATTTGCTTTGCAAATTTTTTATTTTTCTATAAACTATAAACTAATAACTATAAACTAATTTGTTATGTCAAAAGATTTATATAAACAAAATAATATAGATGAAGAAACAAACGAGGAAGAAGAACTCGATGTAATTATTGAATCGGAGGAAGAATCTCCTAGTTCTTTTGGGGATAAATCTACTCAAAAGTTAAGAGAAAAATTAAAAAAAGCGACAGAAGAAAAACACGAATATTTAGCAGGTTGGCAAAGAGCTAAAGCTGATTTAGTAAATGCTCGAAAAGAATTTGGAGAACAAAAAATTGAATTATACAAATACTCGAACTCTGATTTAATTTTGCAAATTATACCTGTTTTAGATTCTTTTGAGATGGCTTTAAAAAATGTAGATGAAACAGATGAAATACTTAAAGTTTGGTCACAAGGAGTTCAACATATTTATTCACAATTATTATCCATATTAGAAAATAATGGAGTAAAACAAATAAATCCGTTGAATGAAGAATTTAATCATGAAGTTCATACTTCAGTTGAATTAATAAAAGTTGACGAACCAGATTCTAAGAATATAATAGTAGAAGTGGTTCAAAAAGGATATGAACTTAATGGAAAAATTATTCGAGAAGCAAAGGTAAAAGTGTCAGAGTAAAATAATGTAATAACATTATTTAAATTTTTAATTTTTAATTTTTGTGGTATACAACAAAAGACAATTTTAAACATTAAGTTAAATAAGTAATTATATGAAGCAAGCATATAATTCCATAGTTCGGATTATATGGAAATGAATTTCCACAAATCCTCACTCGCAATTATAAATTAAGTAATATAAACATTATGTCAAAAATTCTAGGAATTGATTTAGGAACAACTAACTCAGCAATGTCTATTATTGAAGGAGGGGAAGCTAAAATATTAGAAAATGCAGAAGGGTCAAGAACTACACCGTCTGTAGTGGCTATTTCAAAAACAGGAGAAAGATTAGTAGGGCAATTAGCTCGAAGACAAGCTGTTACTAATCCTACCAATACAGTTTTTGGAATTAAGAGATTTTTAGGACATAAATTTGATGATAAAGAATTAGATAAAGATAAAGCAACTGCTCCCTTTGATATTCAAAAATCAACAACAGGTGGAGTAGAAATAAAAATGGGAGATAAAAATCATCGTCCTGAAGAAATTTCTGCTATGATTATTTCAAAATTGAAAGCAGATGCTGAGGCTAAAATAGGAGAACCTATTACAGAAGCTGTTATTACTGTACCAGCTTATTTTAATGATTCACAGAGACAAGCAACAAAGGATGCTGGGAAAATTGCAGGATTGGAAGTTAAGAGAATAATTAACGAACCAACAGCAGCAGCGCTTTCATATGGTTTTAATAAAAACAATGATCAACAAATAGTAGTCTTTGACTTTGGTGGTGGAACTTTTGATGTATCTGTTTTGGAAGTAAGTGACGATACTGTAGAAGTAAAATCAACTGATGGAGATTCACATATGGGAGGTCGTGATATAGATCAAGAAATTATTCAATGGATAATTGCTGAATTTAAAAAAGATTCAGGAATAGATATAGGTAAAGATACTCTAGCTTTACAAAGATTAGACGAATCAGCTGAAAAAGCTAAATTAGAACTTTCAACTGCAAATGAAACTGAAATTAACATTCCGTTTATAACCTCAGGAGCAGATGGACCTAAACATTTACTTTTGAAAATGACAAGGGCTAAATTGGAAGAATTGGCTGATAAGTATATTTCAAAATCAATAGAAATTACTAAACGAGCTGTAGAAGCTTCTCCTTTTGAAATTTCTGATATAGATGAAGTTATTTTAGTTGGAGGACAAACAAGAATGCCTGCAATTCAAAAAGTAGTAAAGGAATTATTTAATAAAGAACCAAATCAATCAATTAACCCAGATGAAGTTGTTTCAACTGGAGCTGCTATCCAGGCTGGAATTTTACAAGGAGATGTAAAAGATGTGCTTTTGTTGGATGTAATTCCATTATCTTTAGGAATTGAAACAATGGGAGGAGTAGCTACTAAATTAATTGATAGAAATACAACTATTCCTACTTCTAAGTCTCAAATCTTCTCTACAGCAGCCGATAACCAACCTTCCGTAGAAATTCACATAACCCAAGGAGAAAGACCGTTAGCGACTGATAATAAGAGTCTGGGACGTTTCATTTTGGAAGGAATTACTCCTGCACCTAGAGGAGTGCCTCAGGTTGAAGTAACTTTTGATATTGACGCAAATGGAATTTTAAATGTGAAGGCTTCTGATAAAGCCAGCGGTAAAGAACAATCAATTAGAATTGAAGCTTCTTCAGGACTTTCAGATGAAGATGTTGAAAAAATGACAAAAGATGCTGAATTGCATGCTGATGAAGATAAGAAAAAACAAGAAATGATTGAAGCTAAAAATATGTCTGAGCAATTTATTCATACTGCAGAGAAAGCTGTAAAAGAAAATGAAGGTAAAATTTCTGAAGACATTAAAATTGATGTAAACACTAAAATTGAGGAAGTGAAAAAAGTAAAAGAAGGAGAAGATTTAGAATTAATTAAAAAAGCCAACGAAGAACTTTCAACTTCAATGCAAAAAATAGGGGAGGAAGTTATGAAAAAAATGCAAGAAGAACAAGCTAAACAAGCTCCTGCAGGAGAAGAAACTCCAAAGGAAGACAATGTTCGAGATGCAGAATATAAAAAAGACGACGAAAGTTCTGATTCTATTAAAGAAGAAAAGTCAGAGGAGGAAGAACCAAAAACTGAATAAGTTTTTCGAGGTCCGACCTCTTGATTAGCAGAGTTGTCACCTTTAGTAGTTTGTATTGTATTGTAAATGCTGAGGTCGTACCTCTTAAAAAAACTTAATTTATTTTAAAAAAACAGTCTTTCTGAGTAGAATATTTTTTAATTTTTCGAGGTCCGACCCCTCCTCATCGGCAGGCAGGCTTCTTAACGTGTATACCAGCAACCTTTACGACGAAGTCCGACTTCTGAATCAAACTAACCACAATCTTTAGTTATTGAATATTATCTAACCATTGCTGAAGTCGGACTTCTTATAACACCAATTCCGAGGTCGTACCTCTTTTGAAAAAACATAAACTTTCGTCTTTGCGAGGAGATTACGACGAAGCAATTCAGAAAATAAAAAAACAGCCTGAATTAAAACTTATAATTCAGGCTGTTTTGTATCTTCGAGTGTTCTAGAAATTATGTGGTGGCGAAACTCCTATAGTTTTTTATTCTGTTCCTTTAAATTTTTTTACACAGGTTTCAAGTTTTTTGCTTTCTTTAAATTTGTTTAGAAGATTGATAGTGTCATAATTAACTTTTCCTGTCAGACTTACCAAATTGGTAAAATAAGAAAAATACATATTGCTCTCCTTTTGACTTTAAATTGCAAATAATAAAAACCCCAAAAGGGGTTGATTAGAGCTTAATTATTTAAGCCGATAATTCTCAATCCCCGAAGAATACATTTATATGTTTTAATCACTTGACCTGACTTATCTCGTTTGACGAGTTTTACAGTTGCGGGACAGTGGAGGAATTTAACCTCACTTCATTAATTAAAACTATCTTAATATAACATAAAAAAAGAAAAATAAATATTTACAAAAATTTAAAAAACAGCCGGAATTTAGAATTAGATTCCGGCTGTTTTGAGTCAGTAGGTTATTTCCAAATAACCTCAACTTTAATTTAGTTCTTTCTGCCAATAACAGCGATGACCGTTGCTGGCTAACTTGCTTGGGTGTATTTTTACTATCCCTGGGCAGTCATTATTGGTGCATTCCCAGTCTCCAGCTTTACAGGCATCAAATTGTTCAATACTATAAGAGCAATAACTACTCGGTGATTGTACAACTTTTTTTAATTGTTTGTTGCAATTAGGACAACATGGATTTCCTTCTGACCAACTCATATTTTTCTCCTTTATATATTTTATTATACCTATCTTTATTTATATAACCATTTTAATAATAAAAAGTCAAATAAAATTATTTACAAAAATACTTTAAAAGAGTAATATTAACAAGATATGAAATGTGCTTTTTGTGAAGATGAAAATAAAGATAAAAGAGTTATCATAAAAAATGAATTAGCATGTGCTTTTCTCGGAATTCAGCCAATTGTTGTTGGTCATACATTAATTATTCCTAAAAGGTGTGTCGCTAAGTTTGAAGATTTAACTGAAAATGAAAAAAGTTCAATTTTTAATTTAATGAAGAAAGTAAAATCTGTTTTAGAAAAAACTTTTAATTGCGAAGGTTTTAATATCGCTTGGAATGAAAATTTAATCGCAGGCCAAACAGTTCCACATTTTCATTTGCACGTGATACCAAGAAAAAAAGGAGATAAGGGTATTTATAAATATGAACCAAGAGATTTTCTTTACAGACCAGGAAGTAGAGCTAATTCTAAAATTGAAGAATTACAAGAAATCGCTAAATTAATAAAAAATAATTTTTAAATATATGAACAAAGACTATTATAAAATTTTAGGAATAGATAAAAAAGCTTCAAAAACAGATATTAAAAAAGCTTTTCACAAATTAGCTCACAAATATCACCCTGATAAAGCTAACGGAGATGAGGCTAAATTTAAAGAAGCTAGTGAGGCTTATTCTATATTGTCTGATGAAAGAAAAAGGTCAGAATATGATATCTATGGTCAATCTTTTGGAGGAAATGGAGCTCCTCAAGGAGGATTTGGGGGTTTTGGAGGATTTGGACAACAAGGAGGAATGGAATTTGATTTGGGAGATATCTTTGGTGATATTTTTGGAGGACGAGGACAAAGACAAAAAAGAGGATCTGACATTTCTATTGATATAGAAGTTAGTTTCGCTGAAGCAATTTTTGGTATAGATAGAAAAATAGTTTTAACTAAAAATTCTACTTGTTCTGCTTGTGATGGTTCAGGGGCTAAAAAGGGTTCAGCTATGGAAACTTGTTCAGCCTGCGATGGAAATGGAAAAATTCACGAAACCAAACAATCTTTTTTAGGGTCTTTTTCAACTGTGCGAGCTTGTGATAAATGCAAAGGTAAAGGAAAAATTCCTAAAGAAAAGTGTAAAGAATGTAGAGGTGATGGAATATTAAGAAAACAAGAGGAATTTAAAATAAAAATTCCAGCTGGAATAAATAATGGTGAAATGATTCGTTTAACAGGAGCAGGTGAAGCAATCATAGGTGGAAATCCAGGAGACCTATATATAAAAGTACATGTTACTCCTCATAAAGAATTTAAAAAACAGGGGAATGATTTGATTATGGATTTGGGAGTTAAATTATCTGATGCTTTACTGGGATCAGAATATAGTATTGAAACACTAGATGGAAAACTAAAAGTAAAAATTCCAAAAGGAATTACACACGGAGAAATTTTAAGAATAAAAGATAAAGGAGTTCCTATTTCAGAAAGAAGAAGAGGGAACTTACTTATTACTTTAAATATTAAATTACCTAATAAGTTGTCTCGAAAAGCTAAAAAACTAGTGGAGGAACTTAAGAACGAAGGAGTATAAAAATAATCTTAAAATTGGCACATTTCTTCGTTAGCCCTGCCTGCCGGCAGGCAGGTTCAGAAAAATATTTTTTCACCGTACCAGAAGTACGGCTCAAATTATTTTCCTTCACTTTCTCGAACTGTACTCAATTTTAGAATTATTTAATTCCATCGGCTCACTAATGAGCCGATGGAATTTTTGTTTTTATTTTTAGTATTATGTATACGGATTTTGCTCTGCAAAATCCGTTTTCGCGACCCAACACTTTGTTTCTTATAAAAAACAAAGTGTTGGGGACGCAATACAGAGAAAACAAAATATTCTAATGAACCAGAATAATTTAAATATAAAAAGTCCTGCCGAATAAAATTCGGCAGGACTAAAAGAAATCTAAAAACTTTTGTCATTCGCTGAAGCAGGACCTTTCATTTCCCAAATCTTCATTTTTTCTTGGTCAGAACCTTTTTCAAAAGGAGGTTCTGTTTGAAAACTATCAGGGTGAGTTTTTGTTTTACCGCTACCCCCGCCTTTGGTCACAGTCCTAGAATTTTCATCAAAAATATTCGTAGGATCTTCGTAAAAACAAATAAGTTCTTTCATTCTTTGCACCTCCTCTTTTAAAATAAGTTAATTACATCTATATTTAGAATACACAAAAAACTCTTTAAAATCAAATATTTTATGCTACAATATTCCTATGCAAATAAACACAGATGAAAAAGCAATAGACAATGTTTTAACTCGAGGAGTGGAGCAAATTTTTTCTGAAAAAGAAGAATTAAAAAAACTTCTTATGTCAGGGAAACAAATTAAATTATATTGTGGTTATGATCCAACCGCTCCTTCGTTACATATAGGAAATGCTATTTCCATAAAAAAACTTTCAGAATTTCAAAAATTAGGACATAAAGTAATTTTCTTGGTGGGAGATTTTACAGCCTTGATTGGAGACCCAACTGATAAATCAGCGGTAAGACCAAAATTAACTAAAAAGGAGATTGAAGAGAATGCTAAATATTATCAAAAACAGGCATCTATATTTTTAGATTTTGATGGAGAAAATCCAGCGGAGATTAGATATAATTCAGAATGGAATGATAAATTAACTTTTAGAGATTTGATTGAATTGTCTTCTAATTCTACAGTACAACAGATGATTCAAAGAGATATGTTTCAAAAAAGGTTAAAAGAAGAAAAACCAATTTATCTTCACGAATTCTTGTATCCTTTAGCCCAAGCCTATGATTCTGTGGCTATGGACGTTGATTTAGAAATTGGAGGAAATGATCAGATGTTTAATATGATGCGAGGAAGGGATTTCCAAAAGATAATAAATAATCGAGAGAAATTTGTTTTGACTTTAAAAATATTAGCTGATGATAAAGGAAACAAAATGGGAAAATCAGAAGGGAATGCTGTTTTTTTAGATCAAGAATCAAAAGATATTTATGGTTCTGTAATGTCTTGGGTAGATGGAATTATAGCCAATGCTTATGAGTTAATGACTGAGAAACCTTTAGAAGAAATTGAAGAGATGAAAAAACAAATTGAAGAAGGTTCTATAAATCCTAGAGATTTAAAAATGCAATTAGCTTTTGATTTAGTAGAGATATTCTATAATACAGAAGAGGCAGAGAATGCTCAAAAAGCTTTTGTGGAACAATTTCAAAACAAAAGTGTGCCAGAAGAAATTGAAGAGATAGAAGTATTAGAAGATGAAAATATCTTAGATTTATTAGTAAGAGTAAATTTTGTTTCATCTAAATCTGAAGCAAGACGAAAAATAAATGAAGGTGCTGTGAAAATCAATGAAGAAAAGATTTCAGATTTAAATTTTTCTGATTTCCAAAATCAAACGATTTTAAAACTCGGCCGTAAAATAGTGAAATTAATAAAATAAATATGAATAAAAAAACAATTTTAATAATAATTATAATAATTTTTTTAGGCTTTGTAGCTAGTATGGCTTTGTTGGATAATCTTTTGTCTGCTAAATATTATAAAATTGAAAATAATATAAAAATTAAAATAAGTGAAAAAGATGTTCCAAATTGTGGTGAAAATTATAATTTAAATTTTGATTTATCTCTTAAAAATAAAGATATAACTTTTTGTTGGAATAATAAATATTCACCAAATACGGTAATTTTTGATAATGGTATAATTACAGAAAATGTATGTAGAAATTCTAAAAATGATATAGTTTTTATTAATGATGAAACATGTGTAAAAACTTTTTCAATATATAATAATCAACCACAATTATGTACACTTTTTGGAAATGATATTTTGTTATATGAAGCAATGAGTATGAGCGATAAAAACATTGCAAATGAATATTTAAAAGGACAAGAATTAAAACATTTAGATGGTTTTGCAATAAATTGTATATTTAATTTTGTTAATATTAAAAATAATTTTGAAGGATGTCATTATCTTAATAAACAAATTGATTATTATGGAAATGTAAGTGGGGAAGATCTTGGTTATAGTGATGAAGAATTATGTATTCAAAAATTTTACACTGACAATGCAGGAGGAGATATGATTTTTGGCTGTGATAAATATGATTTTAAATCACCAAGTATTAAAAGAGATTGTAATCATCAATAATTTAAAAATAATAAATTAACTTAATTAAAAATTTAAAACAAATGCCTATTCAAGATTTAAAAAAAATAATTCCTGCCTATTTTAAAGATGTTTGGTATTTAACTCCTGAATTTCTTTGGGGAATGAATAAATCTTTAGCAGAAAAACCAGATCCAGAAGCTACCACAAGTTTAAGTGTTTATAAGCAATTCTATCGTTAAATGAATTGACTTGTTTTTCAAAATGTATATACTTATGTATATACATAAAATTATGACTACGAAAATAAAAAAATGGGGAAATAGTTTAGCTATAAGATTACCAAAGAAAACGGTTGATTTTTTAGGATTAAAAGAGGGTTCTCTTGTAGGTTTTGATTATGATAAAAATCAAATTACTATAAAACCAAAAAAAGAAAAGGAATATACCTTAAAAGAACTTACTGATAAAATAACTTCTAAAAATATTCATCAAGAAGTAGATTGGGGTGGCCCTGTTGGTAAAGAAATATGGTAAAAAAAAGATATATTCCAGAAAGAGGAGATGTTGTATGGTTAGATTTTGACCCTGCAAAAGGACATGAGCAAAATGGAAGAAGACCTGCTCTTATATTATCTCCCGTTGAATATAATTGTAAGTCTACTTTAGCTATATTTTGTCCAATTACTTCTAGTACTAAAAAATATCCTTATGAGGTAGAAATAAAAGAAAATTTAGTGAATGGATTTGCTCTTGTGGATCAAATGAGAAATTTAGATTGGTCAAAAAGAAATATTGAATTTATATCAAAATTAAGTACAGAAAACTTAAAAACAATTACGCAAAAAGCAATAACATTAATAAAATAAATATTATGTCTAAAAAAATATTACTATCAGGAATAAAACCAACAGGAAGACCTCACATAGGGAACTATTTTGGAATGATGAAACAAATGGTTGATCTTCAAGATGAATATGATTCTTTCCCATTCATCCCTGATTATCATGCTTTTACTTCGGTACAATCATCTGAGGAAATGAGAGAAAATACTTTAAACGTAGTTATGGATCTTTTGGCTATTGGTTTAGATCCAAAAAAAGTCAATTTATTTAAACAATCAGATGTACCTCAGGTAACAGAATTAACTTGGATTTTTAATTGTATTACCACTATGCCTTATTTGATGCGCGCGCATGCTTTCAAGGATTCTCAAGCTAAAAACAAAGATATAAGTGTAGGAGTCTTTGAATATCCAATATTAATGGCAGCTGATATTTTAATTCAAGATACTGATGTTGTACCAGTTGGTAAAGATCAAATACAACATGTTGAAATGGCTCGTGATATAGCTGAAAAATTTAATCGAATTTTTGGAGAAACTTTCAAATTACCAGAATCAAAATTGGTAGCAGGTGTAGAAGTAATTCCAGGAACTGATGGAAGAAAAATGAGTAAGAGCTATGGAAATATTATTGGGCTTTTTGCTGAAGATGAAGAAATTCACAAAGCTGTAATGAGTATCCCAACTGATTCTAAAGGCGTTGAAGATTCTAAGGATCCTGAAGAATGTAATGTGTTTGCTTTGCATAAATTATTTAGTAATGAAGATGAATTAGGGGAAACAAGGAAAAAATATGTAGAAGGAGGAATGGGTTATAAAGAATCAAAACATCTTTTAATTAAAAACATTCAAGATTTTATTGAACCCCTAAGAGAAAGAAGAAAGGAAATTGCTAAAGATCCAGAAAAAGTTTTGGAAATTTTAAAGAAAGGTGGGGAAGTGGCTCATCAAAGAGCAGAAGAAAAAATGATAGAAGTTAGAAAAAAAGTGGGATTTGCTTAGGTTGGTTGATTTAAAGTTCATCTTAAGATAAACTTAGTTAATATGGAAACTTTAAATAAACAAAAAATAATAGGAGTAAAAGAATTAAGAAATAATCTTAATGATTATATTTCTCTTGTAAACAAAGGAGAGTCTTTTACTGTGGTAAGAAGGTCAAAGCCTGTTTTTAAAATAACTCCTATTGATGAGGAAGATCAATGGGAAACTGTAGTTGATTTTACTAAAATTAAAAAAGGAGGCGTTTCTGCTGAGGAAGTTTTAGAGTCTTTGTCTCGTTTGAAAAATTGTGCATAAAATAGATAAATTCTTATCAAAACTTCATAAAAAAAGCAGAAATTCTATTGAATCTTTGATTAAAAAAATTCTTAATAGAGAATTTGGGGATTTAGATAATAAAAAGCTAAAAGGATTTAAAGATATTTTTAGAATAAGAAAAGGAAAAATAAGAATTATTTATCAAAAAACAGAAAGTAATATTATAATATTAACTGTAGATAAGAAAAAAGACGATACATATAAATTATAAATATATTAATAAATAAAAAATATGGAAAGAATATATATAAGAGATTTAAAAAATAAAATGGATGAAGAAGTTGTAATTTCAGGCTCGGTGAATGTTCGTCGTGATCACGGAAAATTAATTTTTATTGATTTTCGCGATAGAACTGGAATGGTGCAAATGGTGGCTTTACCTAATCACAAAGAAGCCAGCGAAATTGCTAACAAAATTCGTCCGGAATGGGTGTTAGAAATAAAAGGTAAAGTAAACAAAAGACCCGATAACATGGTAAAAGAGGGTGAGTTAAATGGAGAATTAGAAATTGAGATTCTAGAGATAAAAATAATTAGTGAAGCTGAAGAAATGCCCTTTGACCGAGAGACAGAATTAAATCTTGATACTTATTTTGACTATATGCCTTTAACTTTAAGGACTGAAGAAAAAAGAGCTGTTTTTAAAGTTCAGTCTATAATTGTTCAAGCTTTTCGAAATTTTTTGATTTCAGAAGAGTTTATTGAAGTACAATCTCCTAAAATTATTGGAGCAGATGCAGAAGGAGGAGCAGGAGTGTTTGAAATAGATTATTTTGATAATAAAGCATATTTAGCAACTAGTCCTCAATTCTACAAACAAATAATGGTGGGAGTGTATGAAAGGGTATTTATGACTGGAAATGTCTTTAGAGCGGAAAAACACAACACTACAAGGCATATAAACGAGTATACTTCATTAGATTTTGAAATGGGATTCATTGAAGATCATTTAGATATAATAAAAATGGAAACTAAGTTATTACAATTTGTAGTTAAAGAGTTAAAGGAAAAATGTAGCAAGGAATTTGAATTGTTAGGAGCTGAAATTCCAGAAGTAATTGATGAAATTCCTTATATGAAGTTAAAAGAAGCTCAAGAAGTAATTAAAAAAGAGTTTGGAGAAGATTGTGTAGGGGAGCCAGATTTAGAACCTCAACACGAGAGGTGGCTTTGTGAATATGCTAAAAAAGAATTTAATTCAGATTTTATTTTTGTTACTCATTATCCTGTAGAAAAAAGACCAGCCTATACCTATGAAGATGAAAATGATAAAGGTTTTACAAAATCTTTTGATTTGTTGTTTAGAGGAGTAGAAATTACTACAGGAGGACAAAGAATTCATAACTATGATGATTTAGTTAAAGGATTTGAGAAAAAAGGATTAGATCCTAAAAAGTTTTCATTTTATTTACAAGCTTTTAAGTATGGAATGCCTACTCACGGAGGGATTGGAATGGGACTTGAAAGGTTAACTGCAAAATTTTTAGGAATAAAAAATATAAAAGAAGCTACTTTATTTCCTAGGGAAATAAATAGGATAGACAATCTTTTAAATAAATAATTTTTACAAAATTATTTATTTAAAAGAAGTAAACCTGACTGCCGGCAGGCAGGAATGATAAATTAGAAATTAAAAGGTCGGCGCTCCGCGCCGACCTTTTTATACTAAATACTAAATATTTACCGTGTGTCTTTTATTGCAAGAGAGTATCTTAAGGAAAGAAGCATTATTACTCCTAAAACAAGGAAAATATATTGAAAACTAACTAAGAATATTGTTAGAGATGCTAAAGCTGGACCAAATACATAAGCAATCGGTCTTGCCATTCTGAAAAAACTAATTATATCAGCATCTTTTTCATCAACTTTTTTGAAGAAATAAGATTCAGTCATTATCTCAACTGTACTCGCTCCTGTACGAGTTAAAAATAATATTATTGCCCAAGTCCACCAAGTTGAATTTGGAGAAACAAAAGATAATATGGATGTTGTTATAGCTATCAAAATCAATCCGCTATTCAAAATTTCTTTTTCTCCGAATCTTTTGTCGGCTAAAATTCCTAAAGGAATTTGAAATAATAAGAAAGGAAGAAGCATTATAGAGAAAATTGTTCCAATAATTTTCCAATCTAGTCCGATATATTTGTGCAGATAAATTGGAGTATAAATAACCATCCAAGAGTAAAAAAGTTGCAAAAAAGTTCTAACAATGAAAATACGATAAATATTTTTTTGTCGTTTTAATTTTTTAAAAGTTTTTAAAAAAGGAGTGTCCATGTAAATAGGATCTTTAAATTTTCTGAAAAATATAGACATTAAAATAATAAAAGGGAATATAGCTAATGAGGCTAATCCATAAACTTTCCAATAATCTCCATTGGTTAACAATAGCCCTACAATAAATGGGGAAGCTACCCAAGCTATATTACTAATAGAAAGATATAACCCTCTAATATTCCCTGTGTTTGAGTCAGAAGATTGATTTTCAAGAAGTATATCTGAATTTAAATAGATAATAGAATAAAGAGCCAAATAAATTATAAAAGTAGGAATTAATATGTAAGTGTTTTTATTAAAAGCTAAAATTATCAGAGAGATTATATTAATTAAAGATAGCCCGATAATCATCTGATAATTACCGATTTTTCTCAATAATTTAGGTGTAAAGGTTAAACAAATTATTGCTAGAATGGAACCAATTGTATATAAAATACCAATATTTTTCTCGTCTAAAAATTGACCCATAAAACTGGAGTTTATATATCCAGGTAGGGAAGCACTAAAAGTAAACAATAATCCTAAAATGTAAATAACAGATCTTAATTTTTTCTTTTTCATGAGGCATATTATATCAGAAAATTAAAAAAAAGGGCGAGGGCTAAAGCCTCGCCTTTTTTTTAATTAACAAATAAATTAAATTATACTCCTAAAATAACAGGAATAACTATAGGTTTTTTATTAGTAGTTTGGAATAAATATCTTCCAATAT
>Ga0075113_1000236_pt1 | contig 17597 bp, 15 predicted proteins | sample AntAceMetag02UKA_FD_69788 | JGI IMG/M metagenome (GOLD analysis project Ga0075113, IMG submission 69788) | Saline lake microbial communities from Ace Lake, Antarctica - Antarctic Ace Lake Metagenome 02UKA | ecosystem: Environmental > Aquatic > Non-marine Saline and Alkaline > Saline | place...
ATTATTAAGTTCAGCAGAAGTATTTAAAGGGGAGAATAGAAAAGAAAATCCCAATAACAAAAAAATCCCAATAATTGAAAATCTAGAAATAGTTTTTAACATGGGTTTATTTTAGCATAAGTATATTTACTCTGAAAGTTTTAATTGTTATACTTTAATTAGTTATGAATACCTATTCTGTTAAAAAAGATAAAAAGTATTTTATTTTTCATATTTCTTCCGTTGAGGTTTTAGGTTCAGTCATTTCTTTTAATGAAAAAAAAAATAAACCTAATATTGATTTTTCAGTTTCTGAAAAAATTGATTTTAATGATAATAATTTTGATGATGAAATATTCAGAGAAAATTTAGTAGAAAAAATAAATAAAATATCAAAGTCTTTGTATAATTATTTAAATATTGTTGGGATTAGTATTGAAAATGCTTTTGTGTTTTTAGCTCCTCCTTTGGTAAGGAAAAATATTTTTACGTTAGTTGATGAGAGAATGAGTTCTTTTAAAATTTCTGAAAAATATTTAGAGAATATTATTAATAAAGGCGGTGAGGTAGAAGAAAACGAAGTTTTACTAGAAGCTGAGATTATTTCAATAAAAGCAAATGATTATGATGTTCAATTAGGGGATCTTTTAAATAAGAAAATATCAAAATTAGAAATTTCTTTTATGGATAGTATAATGATAAAAAAAGATGAAAAAATGATTGATGGAATTTTAAAAGATAATTTTTCCTTTATAGATGTTACTTTTTTAGCTTTTTTGCCAACTTTTTTTAATCAAATTAATAATATTTATAATATATCTGAAGATTTTTCATTTTTAGATTTTTCTGGTGAATTTAGTGATTTTGGTCTTTATGTAGATAATGAAGTTAAAACAATAGCTCAAATATCTTTTGGGGTTAATAAAATTTTAAGAATTTTAATGAAAGAAAAAATAGCAAAAAACTTAAAAGATGCTGAATATATTTTTGATTTATATTTATCTAATGGTTTAGATAAATTAATTTTAAAGAAAATTAAAAAAGTTATTTTAAAGGAAAGGGATATTTTAAAAGAATTTTTCGAAAAAAATACGAAAAATGTTAAATATTTTAAAATTCCTAAAAAAACTTTTGTTTTGGCTCCATTTGGGATGACTAATATTGTGAAAGATCTTGAGGTTTTTGATGATATTGAATTTATAAATAAATCAGTTCTGAGGTATTTTGTAGATATATCAGAAGAAAAATATTTCAATATATTTTTAGCGTTGGAAGCAGAGTTTATTTTTTAGATATTTATTAGTTTTCTTTATATGTTTTTTATGATATTATTTTTAATAATATGATTATTTCTTGGGTTAAGAAGAATATAAAAATTTTAGTTGCTGTATTGTTTTTATTAACATTAATTCCTATTTCTGTTTTTGCAGTAGATATGAATACAGTTAATCCGGATGTATCATTAACAAAACCGGCTACTTGGTTTAGATATGGTTTTTCTTTGATATATAATTTATCTATATATACAGTAGCAATTTCTTCTTATGTTTTTGATAATTTAATAGCTATAGGATTAAGTACTCATTTTTTCAATTTAAGCTTTATTAAAGTTACTTGATCAACAGTTAGAGATATTGCAAATATTGGATTTATAATAGGGGCAATATATGTTGCTTTTTTGTTAATGAAGGATTCTGTTAAAACAGCAGAATGAAAAAAACCATTAATTAGTTTAGTGATGGTTGTATTTGTTATTAATTTTTCTCTATTCTTTACAAGAGTAGTAGTTGATGCCGGTAATTTAACAGCCAGAATATTTTATACTTCTATTTCTTCAAAAGTAACAGATACAGAAGAAGCTGGAAGAAGATTTGGTCTTGCTATTAATTTTTATGATCCTGGAACTGAAGTTACAGATTTTAAATCAATATCTGGTTCTTTTTATCAAAGTTTAAGTATAGAAAAACTTGTTGGGGGAAAAGATATTTTTGAAATTTTTAAAAAGGAAGATTCGTCATCTATAGTTTTTATAATGCTTTTAATGGTTGCAACAGTAATGAATATATTTTTGGCTTTTAATTTTTTTAAAACATCTTTTGTTTTTATTGGAAGAATTGTTTGGATTATGATTTATATGATAGCCTCTCCATTAGCATTTATTTTACTCTTTTTGCCAACAGGTAATTTAAAGATAGATGGAAAAGGTGTATCTTTTTTGGATGGTTGATTAAAGCCATTGATTTCAAAATCATTTTGTATGGCAATTTATTTATTTATAATTTGGTTTGCTTTAATTATTTTACAAAGTGATTTTAGTGGAAACTTATCAGTAATATTAGAAAATGGATCTACTGATTTTGCTGATATGATTCCAATTTTAGTCGGAGTAATTATTAAATTTGTATTTATCTATATGATGTTAGATATTGCCTATAGAACAGCAAAAGATACATGTGACGGAGGATTGATGGATAAGTTTGGTGGAGCTTTATCTAAAACAGCTGGAGGTCTGGGGATGGTTGCGAAATATACTGGAGCTGGAGCTTTAGCTGGGTTGGCAGGAAGACAACTTATAGGTAAAAGCTTAGGTAATTCATTAGTAGATGGAGGTTCTAAATGAGCTAAAAAGGGTGGGGTTTTTGGAATGGCTGGTAATTTAGGAATGGCAGCGGGAATGAAATTAGAAAATACTAAATTTGGTTCTAAAACTTATAATGAGGCTTATGATGAAAGGCAAAAAAGTGAATTAAATAGACAGAAAAGGATGCCTAATGAAACAAGGGAAGAAAGAAAGAAAAATTTAATGGGGATTGGTGGCGGACTATTTGGTAATGATCCAGTTAAATATGTTAAAGGTTTTAAAAAGAAAAAAGATAATAATGTGTATGAAAAAGGTGTTAAAGAAAATGAAGATGAAATAAGTAAAATTTTAAATAATGACGTAACTAATAATGAAAACAAAGAAAAAAGATTAAAAAAATTAGGAGTTAATAAAAATACAATTAGTAAATTAATTAAAGAAAATAATAGTGGTGGTGCTAATAAAGAACTTGTTGGTTTGGCTGGAAAACAAGGATTTTTAAATTCAAAATTAGGAAAAGAATTAATTAAAAATACTAATCTAGAGGATATATCTTTAACTAAAGAAAAACCTAGAAAATTTTTAGATTTTATTTTTAGAAGTGATGCTGAGGAGAGAGGTAGGCTTCATGAATTAAGTGCTAGTATAAATAAACAAAATGAAAAAAAAGATGGAATAAAAAAGGAAATAGTAGATATTGATATGAGAGCTATTTCTGAAATTAAATCTGAAGATAGAAGTATAATGAATAAGAAAATAAAAGCTAAGAATCTTATGAAGTATTATAATGCTAGTGGTGTTGATGATTTTGTTGAAAATTATCAAAAAGATTTAGAAAAAGAATTTGTAAAGGAATCAGATGATTTTAAGAAAGAATTAAAGAATGATTTAGATTATTTATCAAATCAAATGAAAGAAACAATGAGTATTGATAATGAAGATGATAGAAATACAATGACAGAATCTATAATGTCTGAAATTGACAGATTGGGAAGTCATAAAAAAGATCTTATTCAAAGTACAGCAGAAGCCGCTAAAAGAGATAAACAAGAAGATATAGAAGAAATTACAAAACAAACACAGGGTGAAAGGGAGAATAAAACCAGCGGTAAGCTTGGAGTTGGAGAAAAACAAGATGTTAATATACAGCTTTAGAATTAATAAAAATATTAAAAAAATATGAATATTTTAATACTTCATAATATTCGTTCTGTTGTAAATATTGGAGCTTTATTTAGAACTGCTGATGCTGTTGGTATTGATAAAATATATCTTACGGGTTATTCGCCAACACCACTCGATAGATTTAAAAGGGAAAGAAATGATTTCAGAAAATCTTCTTTAGGTTCTTATGATTTTGTTTCTTGGGAATATAAAAAAAATATTGGTCCTCTTTTGGAAAAATTAAAAAAAGAAAAATTTAAGATTTTTGCTATAGAGCAAGATCAAAAATCTATTGATTATAAGAAAGGAAAAATTAAAAATAAAAATGTTTTTATTTTAGGTAATGAAGTTAAAGGTATTTCAAAAAAAACTTTAGAAAAAGTTGATGAAATTTTGGAAATTCCAATGAAAGGAAAAAAAGAATCTTTAAATGTAGCTACTACAGGAGGTATAGTTTTATTTAATCTTTTGGATATTTAATTCAAAAAATAGTTGATTAAATATGTTAAAATTAAAAAATGTTGAAGAAGAAAAATAGATTAACTAAAAAAGAATTTGCAGATGTTTTTAGTGTTGGTGATAAAAAATTTTCTGATCATTTTTTATTTATTAAAGTTGATAAAAAAGATGAAATAAAGATATCTGTAGCCGTTTCTAAAAAAGTGGAAAAATTGGCAGTTAATAGAAATGCTTCAAGAAGAAAAATTTATAATATTTTGCAAGATAATCTTGAATTTTTTGGTGATGTTAATTTAATTATTTTAATTACTAAACCTATTTTAAATATTAATAAAGATAAATTGGAAAAAGAAATAAAAAAAATCTAATAATAATTATTAGATTTTTTTATTTGTGATTCCTACGGGAGTTGAACCCGTATTATCGCCTTGAGAAGGCGATGTACTAACCATTATACTAAGGAACCTTTTTTAATTTAAAAATTATAACATAGCGAAGTGAGAGTTGAAAATATAAAACGAAGAATGAGTTGTATATTTTAAACCGAACGAGTGACTTTTATATAAATATATAATACAAATAAGTGAGAGTTATAATAAATTCTTTTAAAATTATGTTAGAATAAATTAATGAATATTTTAGTAAAAAAGCAAGATGGTTCCGAAGAGGGTTTTAATAAAGATAAACTTTTAATATCAATAAAAAAAAATAGTGGTTCTGAGAAAGTAGCAGAAGATGTTGTTAAATATTTTGAAAAAGAAAAAATAAAAGAAACAACATCTGATGAAATTTTTGAATTAACTAAAAAATTTTTATTAGAGAAAGGAGATAAAAAAGCTTTTCTAAGATATAATTTACCTAAATCTATATATAAACTTGGCCCTGAAGGGTTTGCTTTTGAAAAGTTTATAGCAGAAGTTTTTCAATCTTATAAATATAATCCTGTTCATGTTGGACAAAAAATTCAAGGTAAATGTGTTGTTCATGAGATGGATATTGTAGCTACTAAAAATAATGAATTAATGACTGCTGAATTAAAATTTCATAATACTCGTTCAAAAAAAAGTGATTTGAAAGTTGCTTTATATATGAAGGCTAGATTTGATGATATTTTAAATTCTGGTTTTTATAAAGATAAAATGCCAAGACAAGTAATTATTACTAATACTAAATTTACTAATAATGCTAAGGCTTACGCAAAGTGTGTAGGAATGGAAATGATAGCTTGGAATTACCCAGAAGGTGATAATTTATATGATTTTATTTTAAGATCAGGTGTTCACCCAATTACAGCAATTACTTGTATTCCTAATAAAGCTAAAGAATATTTTTTAAGAAAAAAAATTGTTTCTTGTTATGATTTAATGAAAGATAATAAGAAGATGTTGGAGAATAATCCGTTCATTCCAAATGATAAAATTACTGAAATAATAGAAGAAATAAAAGTTATGTGTAACTTTTCAAAAGAAGAAAGATCATTGGGAAATGTTGACTAGTATGATATAATATTTTTTATTATATAGAGGCTTATTTGTAAATTTTAAAAGAAATTTAATTAAGTTTTGTTCAGTTCTAAAAAAGAGAGGCTGGGCTTTATTTATTTATTAAAACTCTCAATTAATTAAAATAAATATGGAAATTAGAAATATTGCAATTATTGCTCATGTTGATCATGGGAAAACAACTTTAACAGATGAAATTTTAAAACAAACCGGAATGATAAAAGACGGTGCTTCTATGGATTCAAATGATTTGGAACAAGAAAGAGGTATTACTATTTATTCAAAAAATACTTCTGTTTTTTATAAAGATACAAAAATAAATATTTTAGATACTCCAGGTCATGCTGATTTTGGTTCAGAAGTTGAGCGAGTTTTAAGATCTATTGATTCAGTTGTTTTGATAGTTGATGCTGCCGAAGGTCCAATGCCTCAAACTAAGTTTGTGTTAAAGAAATCATTAGAACTTGGATTGAAGCCTATTTTAGTTTTAAATAAAATTGATAAAACCGGTGCTGATGTAGATAAAGCTCATGATCAAGTTTTTGATCTTTTTGTTGAATTGGGAGCTACTGATGAACAATTAGATTTTAAAACAATATATGCTATTGGGATGAACGGTGTTGCAAAAAAAGAAATGAATGATGAATTTAAAGATTTAACACCACTTATAGATTTAATTTTAGAAGAAGTAGAACCTGCATCAGGTGATAATTTAAAAGAGAAAGATTTGAAAGCTCAAGTTTTTAATTTAGGTTATGATAACTTCTTAGGAAGAATGGGTATTGTAAGAATTTATGATGGTGAATTAAATATTGGACAAGAGGTTTTAATAAAAGATGAAAATAAGACTTTTAAAGGAAAGATTGTAAAATTATTTGCTTTTGAGGGAATGGAAAAAAAGGATACAAAAAAAGCTGCGGCTGGAGATATTGTTATGATTGCAGGTATTCCTGAAATAAATATTGGACAAACTATTGTTGTAAAAGAAGAAACTGAATCTTTGCCTAAAATTACAATTGATGAACCAACTATTTCTGTAAATATGTTTATTAATGATTCTCCTTTTTCTGGAAAAGTTGGAAAATTTTTAACTTCAAGACAAATTAGAGAAAGATTAGAAAAAGAATTGGAAGTTAATGTTGGTTTAAAAGTTGATTTTTCAAATGAAGCAAAATTTAAAGTTTATGGAAGAGGTGAATTACATTTAGCTATTTTAATTGAAAATATGAGAAGAGAAAAATTTGAATTAGCAATATCTTCCCCTGAAGCAATTGAAAAAGAAATTGATGGGGTTAGGTCAGAGCCATTTGAAGAAGTTTCAATTTTTGTTCCTGAAGAATTTTCTGGTGTTGTTATTGAAAAGATTGGAAAAAGAAAAGGTGTAATGACAAATATGGAAACAGATGAATTTAATCAAGTTAGTTTAAGGTTTGAAGTTCCAACTAGAGGTTTATTAGGATATAGAAATGAATTTATAATTGATACTAAGGGTGAAGGTATTTTGACATCTTTATTTTTAGATTTTCAACCGTATGCTGGAAAAATTATTAAAACAGAATTAGGGTCAATGATATCAATGGCGAAAGGTAAATGTTTAGCGTTCTCTTTAGCTAACTTGCAAGAAAGAGGTGTTATGTATATTGAGCCAGGAGATGAGGTTTATGAGGGTATGGTTATAGGAAATACCTCTAAAGGTGAAGATATGATGGTAAATCCAACAAAAGGTAAGCAGTTAACAAATATGAGGGCTTCTGGGTCTGATGGGACTGTTAAATTAATACCTAAGTTTGATTTAACTTTAGAAAAAGCTTTAGGTTTAATGAGGGATGATGAGTTTTTAGAAATAACTCCAGAAGGGGTTAGATTGAGAAAACAATATTTAACTGAAAACGAAAGAAAAAGAAAAAAATAAAAAATAATATTTTTATAAATATATGGCAGGAATTTTACTTTAGTAAAATTCCTGCTTTTTTGTTTGAGATGATATAATTGATTTAATAATTATTTTTTAAGATGCCTAGAAAAGTTTTTAAGATTGAAAAAAAGAGTAAATTCGCAATATTTAAAATTGATATTTTAAATTATTTTATTTTAGCAATTTTTTTATTTTCTTTTTTTATAATTTTTAAACTTTATCAAATTCAAATTATTGAAGGTCAAAAATACAATGAAATAGTAGTCGCTCAAAATCAAGGATACTTTACTAGTGATATAAAAAATAGGGGAAATATTTTTTTTCATGATAAGGATGATTTAGTTTCAGTAGCTTCTCAAAGTTATGGTTATACTTTAGCTGTAGTTCCTAAAAATATTCAAAATAAGGAAAATGTTTATAATGAAATAAATAGTATTGTTGAAATAGATAAAGAAAATTTTTTTGAATCATTAGAAAAACATAAAGATTGAAAAGAAATAAAAACTAAAATATCAGAGGATATTGCTAAAAAAATTATAGAGAAGAATTTAAGGGGTGTTGTTTTAGTTAAGGAGTCTTGGAGAATATATCCTTTTGGAGAAATTGCATCAAAAGTAATTGGTTCTTTAGGTTATTTAAATAATGATAATTCTGAAATTGTTGGAAAATATGGTTTAGAAAAATATTATAATGATATTTTAAATAGAGGGGAGGAAACAAAAAATAGAAAAATTTTTGATTTATTTTTTAAAAAAAATAATATAAAAACAGTTTTTTCTTCAAAGAAAATTTCGAAAGAGGGTGATATTATTTCTAGTATTGATATTGAAGTTAGTCGTTTTGTGGAAAAAACTTTAAAAAATATTGATGAAAAATTTGATTCTGAATATTCAATAGCTATTATAATGAAACCAGAGAGTGGAGAAATTATTGCAATGTCTGATTCTAGAACAATAGATTTTAATACTACTAAAAAATATTATATAAATCCTTTTGTTGAAAATAAATATGAATTTGGTTCAATATTTAAACCTGTAGTTGCTTCAATTGGACTTGAAACTAAGAGTATTGATAAAAATTTTTCTTATAATGATAAAGGATGTGTACAGGTTTTAAATTATTCTATTTGTAATTATGATAAGGAGGGAAGGGGAGAAAATACAAATTTACAAAAAATAATAACAGATTCTTTAAATACTGGAATGGTTGAAATTGAAAAAAAGATAGGGCATAAAGCTTTTTTTAATTTTTTGCTTGAATCAGGATTTGGTGAAGAGACTGGTATTGATTTATTTGATGAAGTTTCAACTAATTTTTCTTCTTTATCTAATTTTAATGATGTAAATTTTGCGACAGCTTCTTTTGGACAGGGAATATCTTTTACGCCTATGGGTATTTCTAGAGTTTTAGCTTCTCTTGCTAATGATGGTTACCTTATTGATCCTCATATTATTCAAAGAATAGAATATGGTAATTTAATTCCAGATACAGTATTTAAATCTTCAAAAGAAAGGATATTTTCTGAAAATACTAATAAAATAATGAAAGATATGTTAATAATTAGAACAGATAAGACTGATTCTTGGAAACCTTTTGTTAATAAAGATTATTCTGTTGCAGCTAAAACAGGAACTGCTCAAATGGCTAACCTTGAAGGTGGTTATTATGAAGATAAATATTTACATTCTTTTTTTGGTTTTTTCCCAGCAAATACAAAAGCAGAAGATAGGTATATGATTTTAATTTTTACTAAGAATCCTAAAGATGTTACTTATTCTTATAAAACATTAACAGAACCATTTTATAATATAATGAATTTCTTAATATCTTATTATGATATTAAACCAGATAGGGCAGATTTAAGTTTTTAAAATTAAATTAGAAATTTTTTTCTTTTTTACCTTCAGGAATTATTTTTTCTATAATAAAATTATCATTTTCTCATTTAGCTTTAGTTATAATATTTCTTTTTTTATTTTTATCTATATAAAAAGGTTTAGAAAATGCACAATATTTTAAGAAATTATTTCTTTGATTTAAAGGTATAAAAAGTTCCATATCTTTTTTTTCATATTTTTGGCAGTATGTTGCTAAATCATGCTCTTGTTCTCGTGCTTCTATTTTATTTAAAATAATATTTTCCATATTTTCAATAAATAGTTTAGCTCCAATTTCTGCAAAATATTTTTCCATTTCTGAATTTTTTTTTCATTCTTTTATATCTATTTTTTTTTGAATTAAAATAGGCCCATGATCCATTTTTTGATCAAGTAACATAAGAGAAGCTCCAGTTTTTTTGTCATCATTTAAAATAGCAGACATTATTGGTGATGGTCCTCTGTATTTAGGTAATAATGATGGATGTAAATTTAATGTTCCGTATTTTGGAATATCTAAAAACTTTTGAGGCAATATTTTTCCATAAGCTAATACAAAAAATAAATTATAATCTTTTATTTCAGAAATTAAATTATCATTTATTTTTTCTAGAGTTAAAAAAGGTATTTTATTTTTTGAAGCTCATTCTTTAACTGGAGAGGGTTTTAAAGTTTTTTTTCTCCCAAATGGTTTATCTGGATTTGTAATTATTAAATCAAAAGTAAAACCAAGTTTTTTAGTTTGTTCTAAAAAATCTACTGATATTTGTGGTGTCCCTAAAAATATAGATTTTAAATTCATATTTTTTATTTTTCAATAATTTCTATTGATTTAACTATATCACCTTGTACTATTTCTAACTTAGACGCAACATTCATTCCAAATTGATTTTCTTCTAAAACAGATTCAATGTCTTTTTTCCCAGATTGTAATTGTTTAATGGTCGCTTTTCCTATAAATTCATTTCTTCTAAAAATCTTTAAAATATTATTTTTTTTCAATTCTCCAGTTGTAACTTCTCCACCTACAACACCGCCTTTGTTTGTTCAGGAAAAAACTTTTAATATTTTAGCTTCTCCACTAATTTCTTCAAATTTTTCTTTGGGAGTTAATTCAGCCATTCTTTTTTCTAAGAATTCAACTAGGTCATAAATAATATCAAATGTTTTTATTTGAATATCTAAATTATCTGCAAGAAATTGAGCATTTTTTTCAACATTTACTTGAAAACCAATGATAGTAGCATTTGGAACTCCGCCAATAGCTTTTATGGATGATTCATTGATATTTCCTGATCCTTCAAGAACTATTTTAAATTCTGTTCTGTCATTGTCTAATTTACCAAGTTCATATTTAATAGCATCTAATGATCCAGTAACATCTGCTTTTAAAACTAAAGGTAAAACATTTTTTTTGTTTTTAATAAACATTTTTTGATTAATAGATTCATTTCTTTCTTTTTCATCTTGTAATGATTTTAATTCACAAATAAATTTTAAAGCTTCTTTTTTATTTTCAAAAACTGTAAAAGAATTTCCAGATTCTGGTAATATGTCAAAACCTACTATTTCTACCGGCATTGGAGCTGTAGCTTCTTTTATTTTTTCTCCGTTAAAATTTTCCATTATTCTAATGGGGGATGAAGCAAAACCTGAAACTATATATTTTCCTGATTTTAAAGTTCCATCTTTTATGATTAAAGTTGAGGATATTCCTTTTTTTGAATCCATTTTTGATTCTAAAATAAATCCGCTTCCAGGTTTTGATAGATCTGTAGTTAGATCTTCCAAGTCTGCCGTTAGAAGTATTGTTTCTAATAATTCATCAACCCCAGTGCCTTTTAATGCTGATATTTCATTATAGGAAATATCTCCTCCCATTCCTTCAAGGTAGACAGCGTTTTCTAAAAGTGAATTTTTAGTTTTTTCTATATCCGCATTTGCTTTGTCTATTTTATTGATTGCTACAATAAAAGGAATTTTTGAATCTTTTATAAATTTTAAAGCTCCAATTGTTTGAGCGGAAACTCCATCATCTGCTGATACTACTAAAATAGCGATGTCTGCGATATTCGCACCTCTTGCTCTAGCTGCTGCGAATGCTTCATGTCCAGGAGTATCTATAAAAGTTATTTTCTTCCCTTTATATTCAGCCTCGTAGGATGCTACATGTTGAGTTATTCCTCCAGCTTCTTTATCTACGGTGTTTGTTTTTCTTATATAATCTAAAAGAGTAGATTTTCCATGATCGATATGACCCATGATAGCTACTATGGGAGCTCTCTTAATTATTTGTTCTTTGATTTGTTTTTTTGCCATAAATATTTATTTTAGAGGTTAATAAAAGTTTCATTAAGATAAAATCTCAGTTACTAATAAAAGTTCATATATAATACCACATTTTAGCCTTTTTCGCCAAGCAATATAAGTATTTTTTTATTTATCCACATGTGATTTTATGTTTTGCTTATTTTTTTTTATTTCTGTGACATAATTAATGTTAACTTTGAAATATTTGAAGCTAACCAATTGGAGTTTTAAATATTTCGGGGTAGATTTAATAAAATTTAAAATTTTATTAAACTATCAGACAATCTGTCTGTTTATTAATTAATTTATTTATAAAAATGCAAAAATTAAAAGAACAAGGGTTTACTTTAATCGAATTATTAGTTGTTATTGCTATTATAGGTGTTTTAGCTACTGTTATGTTTGTAGCCATAGATCCTTTAGCTCAAATTAACAAATCAAAAGATGCTAACGTTATGTCAGCTTTAAATGGAATACCTGCAGGTGCAGCTGTTTATGCTGAAAGTGTTGACTTTAATTATTCAGCTCTTTGTACAGGATCAACTACTATTGCTAATATGGTAACTGAATTAGCTGGAGGGAAATGTAATGCTGCTGCTACTGCTTGAGCATTTGAAGCTACTAGACCATCAGATAGTACTTTTTATTGTGTAGATTCTACAGGAACTGGAGTTAAATCAGATGCTTTTACGATTGATGCAGCTACAGTTTGTAATTAATTTAATTTAAATTAAATATAGAATGTATTTTAAAAACAGCATTTGCTGTTTTTTTATTTGTTAATTTTTAACAACTCTTTTTTATGTTATAATTTCTTGTAAATGACAATAATAAAACAAAAAAATCAAAGAGTTGGAATCTTTATAGATGCACAAAATTTATATCATTCTGCTCGTAATTTATATGGAGCAAATGTTAATTTTGTAAATGTATTAAAAGAAGCTTTAGCTGGAAGATCTTTAATTAGAGCCATAGCTTATGTTATAACAACAGAATCAGGGGAAGAAAAAGTTTTTTTTGAAGCTTTAGAAAAAGCTGGGATTGAAACTAAAACAAAAGATTTACAAATATTTTATGGTGGTGCTAAAAAAGCAGATTGGGATGTTGGAATCGCAGTGGATGCTATCAGATTATCTTCAAAATTAGATGCTATTGTTATAGCTTCTGGGGATGGGGACTTTGTTCCTTTAGTTGAATATCTTAAATTTGAAGGTGGGTGTCAGGTTGAAGTAATGTCTTTTGCAAAATCATCATCTTTAAAACTTACTGAATCTGCTGATGATTACAGAGACATGTCTGAAGATAAGAAAACTTTTTTGATAAGGAAGAATAAGGGTGGTAAAAAGAAAGTTAATTTGGTAAAAAATAATACAATAATAAAAAATGATAAAAAAGTTGTTACTGAAAAAAAAATAAATAAGAAACCTGTTTTAATTAAAAAAATAAAAAAACAAGATAATTCAACTCAGATTTCTAGGGTTGCAAAAAAAGATATTATTATTGATGGAACGGAGAAGAAAATAAATAAATAATAATACTGTTATTATGTATGAAGATAAAGATGAAAAAATATTAAAACAAGAAAGGGAAGAAAAGAAAGTTTTTAATAATAATTATAAGAAACCTAGAATTAAAACTTATAGAGACTTTGCTGTAAAAGCTTTGAATGGGAAACCAACATCTTTAGCTCAGATGATTATTCAGGAAAAGAAGAAAAAAGAAAATCAAAAAAAATACTCAATAAAAAATAAGAACAATATTTTAATACTTATTTTATCTATAGTTTTAGTTATTTTAGGGGTAATAGCTGTTATTGCTATTGTTTTTTTTGCAATTAATAAAAAAGAGGAGGTGTCTGTAAAAAATCAAACCATAAATCCAAATTCTTTAATCTTTTTTGATTATAAAACAGAAAGTTCAATAGAAGGTTTAAATTATGATGATGTATTGAGTGTTGCAAAAAAGAATATGTTAAATAGTAATATTCCAATAGGAGATATTAAAATTTTTTATTTTACAAAAAAAGATGAAGATGGTTATAAGATTTTGGCAAATGCTGAAGATTTCTTTGATGTTTTAGATACAAGAGCTTCGTACCAATTTAAAAGAAATTTAAAAGGTTATGTAACAACTGGTATTTTATCAACCTTAGCAAACGGTAAAGAAGTGTTTATGATTTTAGAAATGATGGATTATGATTCATCTTATTCGCATATTCTTTCTTGAGAAGAATATATGATGTTTGATATGGGATCTTTTTTTGGAGTTAATAAAAAATATTTTTCTCAAAATTTTGTTGATGTAATTCTTTATAATAAAGATGCAAGAGTTATTTTAGATGAAGAAGGTTATGTTGTATTCGGTTATTCATTTATTGAATCAGATAAGTTAGTATTTTTTACAAGCAATAATCAATTTAGAAATATAATCGAAATTTTATTAAATAAAAAAACTAAAAATTAATTTTTTATAGAATATAAGGTTTTTTAAGTCAATGCTTAAAACTAGACATAAGCACATTTGCATGTATAATATATATGTATGGAATTAAAAAGTTTTGATAATAAAAAAAAGTTTTATTTAATAATAATAATTTTTATTTTATGAATGATTGTGAGTAGTTATTGATATATTTGTGGAGTAAAGAATATTTGTGAAGGCGGATCTTATAGTTCAAGTAATACAGCAAGTATATTTGATGCTAGTGGATATAATTTAAATGATGATTCATTTTTAAGATTGGATTTAAATAAGAATGTTGATTTAAATAAAGATATTGATATAAATATTAATAGAGATATAAATATTAATAGTTTTTTAATGAATAAAGTTGATGTTAATTCAAATATTAATAATATTGTAAATAAGAAAGTAACTTGTTCTCTATATATTAAAAGTTATTTAACAGTAGGAGTAAATAATAATTTTGAGGTTAAAAGATTGCAATCTTATTTAAATAAATTTGAAAATGAAAATTTAGTTGTTAATGGTTTATATGGATCTTTAACTCAGAATGCAGTTGTTAGATTACAGAAAGATAATATAAAAAATGGAGATTCTCTTATTTGGGGGTCAATTGGTAAATATACTAGAGATATCATTAATAAAAATATTTGTTTAGAAAAAGCAAAAAGATAATTTAAAGTAAGTTAATTGTATAAAATAAATAATATGTTTCAAAATAATATAACAAGAAATTATACGGGAGGGGATGCATTGGGAGAAATTTTAATAATGTTAATAATTTCTTTTATTATAGGTTGGGTTGCGAGAATGTTTTGGGAAAAATTTTTTAGTAATATTAAGGTTAAAATAATTAGAGAAAAAACAAATATAATAAAAAATATTGATAATGAGACTAAAATAAAAGAAAAAGTTGAAGTTAATGAAGTTGCTGAAGTGGTTATAACAACTCCAACAACTCCAGTGGCTCCAATAAAAGAAATAGAAATAAAAGAAAAAGTTGAAGTTAATGAAGTTGCTGAAACAGTCCCAGTAATTTCTGTTTCTCCAATAAAATCAACAGAATTAAAAAGAACCACTTTGAAAATTGCTTCAAATGGCTTAAGTAATGATGACTTAAAGATAATAGAAGGGATTGGTCCAAAAATTGAAATTTTATTAAAAAATGCTCAAGTAAATACATGAGATGATTTAAGTTCAATAGGTATTGAAAAAATCAAAATGATTTTAAAACAAGGTGGTGATAGATTTGCTTTTCATAATCCAACTACTTGACCAGAACAAGCAATGCTAGCTAGAAGTGGAGCTTGGGAAGAGTTGCAAGAATTTCAAGATTTTTTAAGCGGAGGAAAGGAATTAATCTAAATAAAAAAAACAGCAAATAGCTGTTTTTTATTTAAGATTAAGTTTAGATTAAATTTTTCCAACTAAATCTTCTCCTGGTTTTAAAGTATCTTTCCCGGGTTGCCAGGAAGCAGGGCAAACAAGACCATCATGAGAATCTACAAATTGAGCAGCTTGTAATTTTCTAAAAGTTTCGGTTGCAGATCTTCCTATAGAATTATCATTAATTTCTACAGATTTTATAACTCCATTTGGATCAATAATAAAAGTTCCTCTTAAGGATAAACCTTCATTATCAATATAGGTTCCCATCTCCATTGATATTTCTCCGGTAGGATCTGCTACCATTGGAAATTTAATTTTTTTAATACTTTCCGAAGTATCGTGCCAAGCTTTATGTGTAAATTCTGTATCTGTTGAAATAGATAATATTTCAGTATTTTCTTTTTGAAATTTTTCATAAAAAGCTGCCATTTCTTCTAATTCAGTAGGGCATATAAAAGTAAAGTCTGCTGGATAGAAAAATAAGATTATTCAGTTTCCTTTTTCTAAATAGTTTGAAATTTTACCATTTTGAAATTTTCCATCTTGATAATAATTAAAAGAAAAATTTTCTATTTTATCTCCAACAGAAAGTGGTCCTCTAAAGTTTATTTCATCATTCATATTTTATTTTTTATTTATTTTAATAATTAAAGATATTATATCATTTTTATAAAATATATATGTTGTTAAAAATATAATATAAATTAAAATCATTTCTAAAAAATTTAAATTAATCTTTAAAATAGATATTGGTAAATTAGCAAATATTTTTACAATATTTAAATCATAGGATAATATTAAAAATAATAAAAAACTTATTAATATGGTTATAGTTTGGGATAAGAATGATGATAATACTAAAATTAAACCAAGAAGCATTGTGAAGGGTATTAAGATTAATATTAGAATATTTACAATGGGAGATATGATAGATATTTCTCCCATCATATAAATTATTAATGGGGCAACAAAAATTTGAGTAGCTATTGTTGCAGATAAAATACCACGTAATTCAAAAGCTTTTGGAATTATTTTTAAATAAGATTCTATTTTTGAACCTAAAGTTAATAATCCTAATGTGGCTAAAAATGATAATTGAAAAGATGCATCATGGACTAAAATCATTGGGTTAAAAATAACCATAAAAAAAGCTGTTAAAAATAAAATTTTTATAATATCAGAATTTCTTCCTATTATTTTTGCAAAGATAATAATCAAAGCCATTACAGATGCTCTAACGATAGTAGCAGATGGTCCAACCATTAAAGCAAAAAGTATAATAGTTAAAGATCCAGCTATGCTGGAAATAGTTATTCCTAAAAAGGCAAAAATTTTTATAAAAAAATCTGCAACTAAACTAAGGTTATATCCAGATAAAACTACTATATGAATAACTCCAGTTTTTCTAAAATCTTCTAATAATTTTTTACCCATATCTTCTTTAGCTCCAAGCATAACTCCTCCTAATAAAAAAGATTCTGGGGCTGGAATATTTTTTTTAATTTTACTTAAAAACAGATGTTTAATTTTATATAATTTTTGTTTAATAAAATTACCTTTGTTGTTTTCTAGAAAATTTATATTTTCAGGTTTCAGCTCGTAAAATATATGTTCTTTTTCCAGGTAAGAAATATAATCGAATTCTCTGGTGACTTCAGCTTGATTATATCCTAGAGTATTCTCTATTTTAGCTTCATTAAAATTTACTTTGAAGTTTTTAGGTTTCAATAAATAACCATCAATTTTTAAGAGATCTCCGTATTGGTAAGTTGGGTAGTTTGGAAATCATGAAATAACTCTTGAATTATTATCTTCAAATTTTAAGATGATTTTAGTATGATAGGTTCTTTTTTCAGGTTCTTCATCTATTATAAAATTTTGATTTATTTTTTGATATAAAAGATTATCTGATTTTCCGATATTATTTTTTTGAAAAATAGAATATCTAACATTCCCAA
>Ga0075113_1000237_pt1 | contig 17553 bp, 36 predicted proteins | sample AntAceMetag02UKA_FD_69788 | JGI IMG/M metagenome (GOLD analysis project Ga0075113, IMG submission 69788) | Saline lake microbial communities from Ace Lake, Antarctica - Antarctic Ace Lake Metagenome 02UKA | ecosystem: Environmental > Aquatic > Non-marine Saline and Alkaline > Saline | place...
AATCGAATTTAGGTTTATTATCCCACCATCTTCTTGTATAGCCTTTAGGTGTCTAATAGATGCTTCAAAATAGCGTTCTTTAGCTTGTGCTACTTTCATCCAGTTATTATCATCATATTTTTCTGAACCGAACATTAGCACTTTTACCATTTCATCAAGATGGTTTAAATTAAGCAAATTCATTCTTAGCTTATTGTTGTCATATTTAACGCCCTCAAGTAAAGGTTTTTTGATTTTCTTTGTCATATTAGCTCCTTTAGTATACGTTTTGCTATTTTCTTTACTTGACTTTTATTTCTGGAAGTAATCTAACATAAGACCTTACACGGTCATACTCGCCGCCCCTAATATCAAGTAAGACGCATTGCAAACAGCTATCAGATAACCAGCCACCACCAGCCGCATAAGCGTCCCTATTAGCAGCCGCATTAAATGCCTCAACTCTACAGCCAGCAAACTCTTTCATTTTTTCGCTATGATAATGGGCTGTATGCCATACTCTATATGTAGCATTTCCCCATTCTTTTGGTTTCTCTGCCGCCATAAGCAAAGGTAATGAATCGAATTTCTTTTTGTGTCCATGATCGCAACCAATTAAGTTGCCCCCGAAAGTATAATATTGTGAGGCAGCAGCTCCATCGGAAAAAGTTACACGCTTATCGTTTTCGTATAGCTTTCGCAGAAACTCGTCGGCTGTAGTTATTGTGGTTTCGTCATGGTTGCCTATACAATTAATAACAAGCACTTCTTCATGGTTGCTTAAGGCATAGTCTATTGCATAGCAAAGTATTCTTATACCAACTCGTACCATTTTTCTAAAACGCCCTTCGGTATCTAGTGGATTATGACCCCTTTCGGTATAGCCTTCTTGATTATCACGGTGCCAAAAATCGCCCAAGTTTTCAAGAACAAACTTTTTACATCTAGGTATTCTTGAAAAAATATCCTGCATTGAGAGTTTAATATTATTTTCCGCAATATTCATGTCATAATCTTTGCCACACTCCTGTCCCCAAGCTAGTAGACCAAGATGTAAGTCAGCAAGAGGCATTGATGCACAAATATCCTCTCTGTATTTTACCTTCTTATCTATTTTTATAGGTTTAAATGGCTCTATTTCGTCGGTTATTGCGGATACCGCCACTTTCATTGCTTCAAGTTGCTGTTGTTTGCTAATATCCACCTTATCCCATGTTAGCTTAGTATCACCATTTGAACCACGCAGTATTGCTCTGCCCTTAAGCATTACTCCTTTATCGAGTTTTACGCTATTTGGGTTATTTGAATCATACCCGTGCAAAACTGCGTCTATTTTCAAATCACTAATATCACTATATATTCGGGAAACGTGCACCCCTTCTTCTTTAGCAACCTTCATAACGCTACCGCAATTAATAACCTCTTGTATTCTGTTGCACTTTACATCGCTTATATCCGTTGCGTACTCCATATATTCAATTAGCTCATTGGTATTCATCTTTACCCCCTTAATTTTTCGTTATACTGTTCGACCCATTCTTTAAACGGCTCAAGCGTGTCTGGATTACAATCGTCGAATAGGCAGTTATCACAGTTTCGGTTTCTGCATGTTTCGTGGTCTGTGTTGTTGCAAAAATCGTCTTGCGTTTTTAGCCTGTGTTTGCCTGGCACGTAAAATCCTTTATACTTTTTCATTTTGTATTCCTTTTTATTTAAATAGTTCCTTAACTTTTTTATTAAATTCTTCGTGCTTGCAAAAATCATAAGGACAGCCCGTCATCCAAAGCACTAAGTCCTCAAAATTATTGCGTTCTTTGCCTAACTTTACGATAAAGTCTGCAACGGGCTTTGTTACTTTGTGCGGCTGGTTGTCTATGATAATTGTTACTTCTTCCATTTCAATCCCCCTTTTCTTTTGTCGCAAGTTTAGTTTTTTTCTGTCGCAAGTTTGCTTTTTTTACGCTGAAATTTACCCTTTCTTTGAACTCTTCCTTTTTTCCAATGTTCCAGTCGTTAATTGGTCTAAAGTACCCGACCACTCGGTCGAGAGTAAATCTCGGTTTTCTGTCCGCAAGTTTTACTCATTTTTACACCACCTCCCTTATATCCTTTAATTGTTTATGTACAGATCTAGTTGTCAATCCAAGTTTTTCAGCTATAGCCCCTATTTTCATTCTATGTATGTATCTTAATTTGTGTGTCTTTCTACAACGTTCTAAATAATTAACCTTACGCACGGCCACCGCATTAGTAGTGTCATAATGTATGCCTTTATTCCAAACGACCTTACCAAGTTCTCTGTGTGAATGAAGTTCGTTTTGAGAATAAGTTACCCATTCTAAATTATCTAGGTTGTTATTTTGTTTACTGCCATCCTTGTGGTTTACAACAGCTTTTTCAAAATATGAATCATTTAAAAATGCCTTGGCAACTAATCTATGTACAGAATGTGGATTATCATTTAACGACACCCTCATATATCCGTTTTGCTCACGATGCTGTGTAATTGGGCGTCCTTTTAAATATCTCTGGTATGTTCCAAGTCTTTTGGCGTTAATCACCTTGCTCACCCTGGTTTTGCTCCTAACATTCCCTTTGTTTGATACTTGGTGTGTCTGAACATCTGGTATATCCACCCATATTTCAGTATTATTCATTTTATTTCACCACCCCTTTTTTTTGTTAAAACATTACCTATAAATTTTGTTCATATCCAGCCCATTGTCAATCAGGCAGTCTGCCAAGAATTGTTGAGCTTCCTCGAGTTCTTCTTCTGCTGATTTTATTCCTTGTGCGTATTTTACCTTTTTCCTTAAATAACCCTGCATCTCATGTATAACATGGCACAAATCCTCTGCCAGCAACGTTCTTTTCATCTTCATTTCATCTTCTTCGTCCGTGCAATCAAATTCTAATATTGCTCTCATTTTACAACTCCTTTATTTTTTTCTTTGCGTAGTAATATTATATTATTAAATAATAATTCTTTTACGTCTTTGCTTTCTTGAAGTTCTTTTTCTAATGCTCTTATATCTGGCATATTATCAAGCTTTTTCTTTAAATGAATTTCTACACTTCCGTATCCTTTTTTGTTTGACAATTCTTTAAAAGTATAACTAACAAAATAAATATATTTCATATTAACTCCTTTATTTTTTTCTTAAGTTCAGCTTCAATATCTTCAAGTTCTCCCAAACTCCATATTTTAAACTTTAGGCTTAACCCTTCTCCTAGTTCGCTGTCTAGTTCAATCTCTCCATCGGTTATCCTGCGGTGGTGCATTCTGCAAAGGAATACAAGGTTCTCTTGGCTCCATCGGTGACGAGAATAACTACGCCCGACAATATGGTGAGCATCGTGTCCTTCTTTGTCGCACAAATAACAAGTGCCGTGGTGTAGCAGTCCGCACAACTCGCTAGCCAGCTTGTCCAGTCGCTTCTCAATTGGTCGCATGGTTTCTCCTTTTTTTATTTTCCGCTCTTATCTGCGTTTCTCTATGCTTTTTTTCTTTAGCGGACTGCTTTGGCGTTTGGTTTAGGCTTGGCTGTATAAAGGTTTCTTTTTTATCCACGTCCTGCTCCTTTGTTGTGGTTTGGTCTATCTTCTTGCGAATATTTTGATATAGCTCTTGTCCAATATCCTCTTTTTTCATACTCGTGCGAATGTTGCATAGTGCTTAGGTCATAAACCGCCCCTCTAGTTGCGTCCCATTCAAGATAAGAAGCAAGCCGTGTTCCGTCATCTCTTACTTTTTCGGTCAATAGCATAGCAGAAACTCTAGACTTAATATGCTCTGGTAATTTTTTTGCCATTCCATCTTGATTTACATCTTCAATTCTAACATAACGGAATATTGAATCGGCACTATTTTCTAATTCCATAGCTCCAGATACTTTTTGATGTCCGTCTCCGCTTTTAGGGTGAGCTATTAAACAGCAATGAACATTGTACTTATTGACAAATTCTTTTAACTTTGCGATTATATCTTCTTGCTTAGAAAATTTACTCTGCCCTTGATTGGTGCAAAATACCATGAGATTATCAAGAATAAATACCTTTACACAAAAATATTTTGCCAGCTTTTCCATTTCAATTAGCAGATTATCAAACAACATTACCTTACTCTTTTTAAGCTCTGGAAAGTTCTCTGCCATAGTTTCGCAATCAGAAAGCATTATGTACTCGCCGTATACCTTGTTAAAGTAATTTAATGCACTATCTCCAGCGTTATATTCAGTCCTTCCACCAATATTTAGCGAGGTTTCAATGTCGTTTTTCTCTGCACACAATCTAGCAAGTTTGTTTTTCTCACTTTCAATAGTTGTTTCGCCGGTAAACATAAAACATTTTTCTTTTTGCTTGGCTATGCTTATAAGCCCCTGTCTTGTATAAGTCGTTTTCCCATGTCCACGTCTGCCAGTATAAAGCGATAAACAACCCATTCTATAACCCGAATCGTTGTAGTCCTGCGTTAAATATCCAGTTGCAATAGATTTTATTTTTTTACGCTTTCCCACTTCAACACTATTTTTAATCCCATTTATTTGTGGAACTATCTGCTTCATGTAATTAAATATTTCAGCAGGGTTATAGTCTGGATTACATAAATATTCGTTTATATCATTTGTTGGTAATTCAATTTTAAATAAATTATATTCAGACAATAACTCAATGGCTTTTTCTAAAAACTCACTCCCTGCTTCATCTGAATCTGGGATTATAATTATATTACTGAATGAATCTAGCCAATTTTTGCAAGTTTCAATCCATCCAAAACTTTTTGATCCGCAGGGAACACTAGAGCAAAGTATATTCTTATCTTTTTCTGCTAATTTTGCACACTCTGCAAGCGACAAGCAGTCTATTTCACCCTCACATATAGCCAATATTTTTTGGTTCTTTAATAAGTGCATACCATAAAGAATATTCTGTCCACCCTGAGGAGCTGTATATTTATTTTCACCATTCTTGCAATCACCTATTACTCTTTGTTTTATTTTTACTACCCCACCATCGCTAGGCAAACAATAATTAAAATATATCCATTCTGTATCTGTTGTAACCTTATAATTAACTAAATTTTGCTTAGTTATTCCTCTGTTTATAAGATAATCAATACCGCTTTTAGCTTGTTTTGTTGTTATCGGCTTGAATGGTTTAAATTCAAATGGCTTATATGTTATATTTGCTAGACCGTGCAATACTTCCATGCGATTACCTTTCATTGCCGCATAATCACTAATATCAAAAAGCCTATCACAGTCGTGGCACTTAAAATGAAATCCGTCATTATACCATTGGGCAGATATAGATTTACCTTTTTTATGGTCTTTATAGGGACAGTCATAAGCCGTGCCTCGTTTTTCAAGACCCATACCGCTAATAATAATATCTTTAGCTGATAGCCCTATTTGTTCTTTTAGTTCTTCAATTTTCATTATATTATCTCCGGCATATCGGCGTTTGGATTTTCAACAAAATCATCATCAAAGGCTGACGTCATACCTTCTGTTAATATATCAATTTCAGATTTGTTTTTATCTTCAACTACCGTATATCTAATATTTTTCCATTGACCAGCGATAGCATCCTCTAAACATTGTATTCTGTGTCTTTTGGGTATATCCATTAGTTTTTTAAATTGCATTTCTTGAGATTGCTCTGCCATTTTGCCGTGAATAGAAAAATATATACCTAGCCATGATAAGAAAAGTTTTTTATATTCCTTTGGCATGTTATCTTTCAGTGTTTTGGATATAATATTATCTTCCTCTGTTTTTAATACGCCCGTGCTTTTATTTCCATTATTACCTTTATTTCCATTATTACCTTTATTGTTAGTCGTTATCTGTTCGTTATCTGTTCGTTGATGGCTCGTTGATGGGCTGTTGTTTTGTTCGTTACTTACTTCTGCATTTATATTATAAATATCGTCATTACAAAGAGTTGCAATCGTGCCCTTGTTCGTTGTTTTGAACGTTACAATTTTCCACCTTGAGAGATTGGATTTTGCAGTTCTATATTTTTGTTCTGTTAGTCCACATGACTTATAATCCCCTATTAAAGATTGTCTTATTTGCAAACCCTTAATATTTGATATTGTTCGTGTTGCTCTAACCGCAATTAAAGAAAGTAAAGCCCATTCGTTTGGGTGCTTAAATAATTCTATAGTTTCAGGATTATCATGGAGAAGCTGGATAAACCGTTTCATTTTTTACCTCCAAAATATTCGTTAAACAAATCATCACAATATCCTTCACTTAACCTATCACCGTGCTGTTGTAATCCATCAATAAGTTTTTCAGAGTTGGCAATAGTTAAAAGACTAAAAGCCTTGTGTTGATCACCATTTAAACAAATTAAAATTCTTATTACCTCTAGTTTGAAAAATAGGTTTTTTTGATTAATCGCAAGTATTTTTATAGCACTATCAAGTTTGGTTACCGCCTTATGACAATCACAACAATATGTAATTAAGCAGTCATTCGGGTACTCCCACGGTTTTTTTCCTGATGTGTATATCAAGTGATGTACGTGTAGGGTTTTTTCTTTATCTCCGCAGTGTTGACACGTGTAATTATCTCTGTCAAGTATCTTATTTCTCTTTTTTTGCCACGTTGGGCTTTTTAATAACTCAAAATAAGACTTAACTTTTTTATCGGTTGTGGTTGGTTTCGCTGTCATAATTGCCCTCATTTGCATTATCTACATTAAGTTCACATAATTTACGGGATAAAACCCATATACATTTTTTGATAGCATCTTTGGATATTTCGGCGATTCCAATTTCTTCTAGCTTCGGGAGCAAGTGACCTATCGAGTTCTTCGTAAGTTGTATCTGGTAGTCAGTCATAATTTTCCTTTTGGTTACTTAATTTACTTGATATTATATCATACCACACAAATCAAACTATTGCAAGTGGTTTTTTGTTTATTTTGCTAAAATGTTTATATATTAATTCAACCGCACCGCATATTAGCAAAGCCAGCCCTTAGAGCTTCCCGTAGGTTTTTGTCTAGTGGCTGTAGCGTTACAATATCATCATCGTCCATAGTTGCCATAGCTTCCTTACTTTTTTTGCGTGCTTCGGCTTGGTTAGCTCTTAAGCATTCCTTGCATTTAGCATAAACCCGACCGCTTGAATATGTATAAAAATCATCTTTCTCTTTTTTGCATTGTGAACAAATCATTTTTGAGCCTTATTGTTTTGTTATTTTTCTTATTTCTTTTGCTAATTCGCTTACATTATAATAAACTGGAGTATGCTTATAATTATCACAATATTTTTTATACTTACAACGTGGCTCCCAGCAAGTATTTTTGTCGCAATATTCTATCATGTCTATCGCCAGCTTTTCTGAACGCAATATTTTAATCAACGAGTTCCAGTTAATTATTGCATGGTTTCCATTATTCCAGCTAAGCGATTCCTCGCCACAATCATGGCATCTAACATACCTTAAATCTTCATCTTCAAAACATTTCTTTGGGATAGAAGCCTTGCCGCCGCAGATACAATTTAGTACTTTCATTTTTACCCCCTTGAGCCCTTTGTGAGCCCTTGTGCTTAAAATTCAATATCGTCAGTATCTTAATTATCATCCTCACGCTGTTCTAGCGGCGGAAAGTCCTCGAAGCGTTTTGTAGGTGCTCTGTCATCAGTTACTTGTTGCTGGTTGTCTACTTTTTTACCCACAAAATTAACTTGATTGGCTATAATCTTAATCTTTGACCTCTTTTTGCCCGTGTCTTTATCGTCCCATGTTTCATAATCGTGTTCGCCTTCAATTAATATTTCAGACCCTTTTTGAAAATACTTTTGCACAAATTCAGCTGTTTTGTTAAACGACACAATATCAAGAAAGCAAGCCTTATCTTCACCTTTGCGTTTTTTGTTTACAGCTATTCCAAACTCGCAAACACCAACACCCGATGGAGTCTGTTTGTATTCTGGTTGACGTGTGATATTCCCTATTATAATTACTTTATCGTATGACATCTTGTTCTCCTTGTTATTTATTGGTTATAATACTTCTGTTAATATTCTAAAAGACTTCAGTGAGTTATTCTCAAGTGTAACCTCTACTGGGACACCAACTAATTTACTTACAGAACGAACTTTTGCGTCATTTAGTAAATCAGAAACATATCTTACTATCGCATCATAATCTCTGCTACGGTCGCCTTCTGTCCACTTACAATTTTTAGTGTGTTCAATTATGTTTTTGTCCCAAGCACTTTTGTCGTAACCAACTCCACAGCCTCCAAAACTTATTCCTATATTTATTCCTATCATTGCTTCTTGATAGCCACAAAGTCCAAACGTAGCACTTTCTATTTTACCCAGTTGTTTTTCCATCTTCACTTCTCCTTATTGTTGTTATCTTCAATATCTTCAACGCAAGTAACTTCGCTCCTGCACATCGGGCAGCAGTCGATACCTTCTGCGTGGATACCTGTTCTTATCTCGGCATAGTCGCCCATTTCTCCGCACTCTAAACACGTCCATTCATGTTCGTTCATCTTGATCTCCTTTTTTTGGTGGTGGCAGGGGGCAGTCGAACCTATCAATGCTGTGCTTATCAAGAAAATCAATATATTCCTTTAATTCGCCAGTGCTTGCCTTTTCTTTGCTAAATTCTTTTATGGTTTTACTTACACAAAACAGCGTCTTAAAATACAAATCAACTGATATTTTGTTAGGCTCTACGTCTATAAGCTCCGAACCTTTTTGTATTTGAAAGATATAACCCTGAGTTTCCTTATAATAGGCTATAAAATGTGGGTAAATAGCAGAATATAGCCAGCCCAATTGTTCGTTGCTCTTAGGCTTCGTTACATTGCCAAATATTCCCTGAAAGTAATCGCCATCTTTTACATCGTGAAGCATAGCTTGGAATGGTTCAGGATAGACGGGTACTGATATTTCACCCTTTTTTTGGAATATAATCGAATGCTTTTTCATTATTCCTCCGCCAATCTAACTGGTTTCGCACTAGCTTCTTTTGTGGCATTCTTTTTAATCCAGTCAATACAGTTGTTATACTCTTTTTTTGTTATCATGCTGGCTTCTTGCACATTAAACTGTTTCCTGAAGTCAGCAGTTGACGCTCCACTGTCTATAATATATCCGCGAAGCATTTTTTGTAACTCTAAATTTATAAAAACATTATCATCTTCGTGCATTGCCCACAATTCAATTTCTGGAACTTGCCAATAGAATGTAATTTCCCCCTGTTTTTTGGGTGTTTTTCCTTTTTCCCAGCCTGTTTTGTTTTTAAATTTATTATCCATAACACAATCTACAAATCTCTCTTTTAAACTATAGAGATAACGCCCAATCCCCCACTGCACGGCTGCCCTTTTCATGGAGTTTGATATTCCACCTTTAATGCTTTCTATGTCGGTGTTTCCAGCTCCATCCCATTTTGTAATCCATTCATCATTTATTCTAATAGAGATACCACACATAGATCCATTTTCTATATTTCTAAACTCATTTTTCCAGTTTTCTATGCCAACAGCCTCGTCAAGCCTTTCTTGTATAGCCCTACTTGTAATATATACTAAAGCCATCGCCCATATACCATTATCAGTCTTTCCTGCCGCTTGTATTCTCCATTTTAGGTCATCCTTACGGAATGGTTCTCTTAGCTTGTCTATTAGCTTTTTTTGTTCAGTTTCCATCTTACTTCTCCTTTAGTCGTTTAAATAATTTTCAGCCCTAACGATTAACATTTCAAGAGAGCCAGCTAGATAGCTAAATCTACTTTCAGCGTTGGTTGTTTTGGCTCTTATTAACGCTCCAGCCATATTTTCTACTAATACTCTCATTGCTTTGCGTTCATCATTTTCTGGCTTGTTGTTTTTTGCTTCGGTTAAAAGTACACCAATTTTGCTAGATATATTGCTGTCAGTCTTAATCATTCTAAACTCAGTGCCAAAAGTTAAATAGTTGCCACCCTCTATTTCCTTACTAATATCGTCTAACTCCATTAGATTGTCATAATCAACACATTCAATACCTACTTGAGAACTACCCACACCAAATACAACAACCACGAACCTATGCTCGTTTATTTGAAGATAATAGTTATCGGCACAAACAATCTTTTCACAAGATTCAATTTCATAATTGCCAGCTTCGATTTCATTTAAGATATACTGTTCTATTTTCATTTAGACCTCCCTTTTGTCTATGTTTTAGTATATACCATAAACGCTCACTTGTCAACGCTTAAAGCAAGAAATATCAGCTTTTTTTGAGGTTTTTCTCAAACTCCTTAAACGCCTTGCAGTTTATAACGATAATCCATAGAGCCGTAGCCATGCAGGAAAACGTTTTTAAGAAGTTATATATCCTCATTGGCATCCTCAAGCACCTCATAAACTTGTCTTTTTTGTACCCCAGCTTTTTATCTTCCGCAATTTTAGCTTCGATTTTTTCGTGTTCTTTCATTTCTGTCTCCTTTGTTGTTACCTTTTGTTTCGGTTATTTTTAAAGCTTCCCTTTGTTTCTTTATTTTTATTAACTCCCTCAAAAGTTCGTTTTCTCTTTTTAGTAGCTCTGTATATTTTTCAATATAACCTGTTTTCATCTTTCCATCTCCTTTGTTGTTAATTTAAAGTTTCAAATAATCTGGTATTTTTGTCGGGTCTTTTATGGTAATACTCCCTTGTGTGTTAGTTGTTTGTTCTGCTTCGTGAAAATTACCGACAACCTCAATCCATCCATCAACATCAGGGAAGTCGTTAATAAAAATAAACTCATTGCTTCCATGCCACTTGCCCACAAAAGAGCCACAGTCAAAGCCTACAAGTAGTTTTCTGCCGTTGTACATAAAGTAATCATTTTCAAATATCAGCTTGCCGTTCTTGTCTTTTAAGCCCGTGCATTGTTCAATGGTAGCACCGTCCTGCAACATTGTTTTCCATAAAGTACTAGTTCCATTAATGTCCACTAAGCCAGTGTTGCTGCCATCTTTTTGCAACTGGCTGTATATCATTGGCAAACTAAATATCTCTGAATACATATCGCCGTTCCAAACCCTAAATAAATATCTATCCGTGTTACTCATTTTGCTCTCCCCTTTTTCTTTTTCTCAATTCGTTCATACGTTGCTCTAACTCTTTCGCCGTTAGACTTTCTGGCTGTGCTATCGTTCATTTAGTTCCCTTTTTTGTTCGTCTGTAAATCCAATAATATCGCTACTTAGTGGTATTCTCAATAAAACATGAGATACAGTTGTACAGCCGTTGGTGTCGCAATTATGCGAAAGGTAAAGTTCCCCGTCTGGACACCCACATATAATAATTTCATGTTGGGTTTGCAATATATCAACCTCACCAGTATATAGTTCTTTATATTTGCTCATTTTTAAATCTCCTTATTTATTTAAATTTTCCAGTATATTGGAAATCCCAACTAACTTAGCCTCTTTGCTTAGTTCTTGACCGCTGTTATCACAAGGCGATCCGTGCTTCTTAAAGAAGTTGGCTATCTTGTAATAATTAACATTGCCCTCGCCCATCATAGTTTCAACCGCCATAAACTTGTTCCGTGTGAATACGCCCCACATTTCGTTGGTGTCCTCTATGAGACAATAGGCACGTTCTATATCGTTAGGCTCTTTGTAAAGCGTTACGCTAATTTTTCTTGGGTTTCCCATTATTAGCTCCTTAGTTATATCTTTTTAAAAACCGCTTCCATCATCATAGCCCCATCCTATATCTTATTGTTTCTGCGAATACATAATCTTCGCATTCTGGACAAGTAACAAAATCGCCGTCGTTTGTCTTAAGTACATCGTCTGGCTGTAGCCCACAAGCTATCTTCCTTATGTAATCTTCTTCATCGTCAAGGAAAACGTAGTGAACTTTGGGTTCTGTTTCTGTTGTGTCTTTGTTATTCATTGTTTTATTCTCCTAATTTAGCCATAGCGTAAGTAAAAAGAAACATTATAGAAATTACAATTATAAAGCCTAATTCAAAAGGAATATTTTTCATTTTAGTTTCTCCTTATTTTAACGGCGACTGGACAGGCTTCTTTTTGTTCTTCTTGCTAACCTTAATAACTTGGAAGCCCCTTGTAAAGCTCCCGTGAATGATTGTTTCTTGCTTGTTCATTTAATCCTCCATGTTTTCTAAGTCGTCTATAACGCGACCAATTAAATATTTTTGTGATAAAAGCTTGTCTGTTTGAAAATTTAATTTAGTTAAATCATCAATGTTGCATTTATCATCAGCCCTATTGTATTTATCGAGCAACTCAGATACAAGATTAGTTATTATATTATATTCGTTCTCATACTCCTCAATCAACTCTTGCTTAGTCATATATCCCCCTTAGTTAGTTCTTAGTAAAAATATCATTACAACCGAAATGCAGATGCACATAAAATTTAGTATAATTACAATCCTCTCTCTTTCTGTATTATTAGGATAAGCCACAAAGTAAAGTTGTGAAAGAAACGAGCAGAAGAAAAGCCCGACGAAAATTAGTTGTAGATTATTCATTTAGATTTCCCCTTTTGTAATAGTTTAAATTCTATAGCCTTTAGTTCTTTTTCGTCCCTAGTGTTTTCTTTCATCAAATCAACAATCCACCTTTGACGAATGACTATTTCGGTTAATAATTTTATTTCCCTTGCTTCTAATTCGTGTTTATTCATAATAGCCCTCTATAGCATAATCGATAATAATATCTTGCATCTTCTTTGTTAATGTATCGGCAGAGAAAAGAATGTCGTCAATAGAGAAGTCGTAAATCATTGCTTCGTCTACTTCCCAACTATCTACTTCGTGGTCGAAAGAGTTGTTAGTCAAGCCATATATGATATTAACCTCTATTGTGCTGTTTCCCTGCTTCTTAATAGCCTTTAGAATAGCTCTAGGAATATCGTTTTGTAGCATCTTTGTGTCGCAAAGCATCCAGTTGCCGTCCTCTGCGTTGTACAAATCTATCAAAATAGTGCGTGTTTCTGTCATTTTATAGCTCCTTTGTTTGTTTAATCTTTTTTATATAAAACTTCGCTAGTGGGATAATAATAGGTTTATATTCTCTCCACCATATTAAAGCTTCTTTGCCGTCCATAGCAATTATTTCTGTATTTGTAAATTCTAACCATTTAGAAACCGAATGTTGCTCACATCCAATTTTGATTTTATTGTCAATTAAGGAAATACTATATTTTTGATTTGGCAAATTAAGCAATGTTAGGTCTGCTCCAGATAGGTCTGCTCCAGATAGGTCTGCTCCAGATAGGTTTGCTCTAGATAGGTTTGCTCCAGATAGGTCTACTCCAGATAGGTTTGCTCCATATAGGTATGCTCTAGATAGGTTTGCTCTAGATAGGTTTGCTCCAGATAGGTTTGCTCCATATAGGTCTGCTCCAGATAGGTCTGCTCCAGATAGGTCTACTCCAGATAGGTTTGCTTTAGATAGGTATGCTCTAGATAGGTTTGCTCTAGATAGGTCTGCTCCAGATAGGTTTGCTTTAGATAGGTCTGCTCCAGTTTTAACCGCTAATTGCAATGCTTCCTTAATTGTTTCTACTTCGTATTCCAGCGACTCATTCTCATTCCAAAAATTAATTTGTGTTTTCATCTCAATCTCCTTTGTTTTGTTTATATTGTTAGTATATACCCTTAAAATACATTTGTCAATACCTAATAAATCTTTTTTTGACATTTCTTTGAAAATATATTATAACCTTTTTCGTGGCGTCAGGTAAATGGTTTTTTATCGAACCACGTGCTATTTTCCGAACTTTCCGAACCATAGTGAATTGTTGCAAACCCTATATACTTATCAACAAGTATAGGTGTTTGTATCCAAAAACCCTCACACTCCACGCCTAGAGTATGAGCTAAATCAAGGATTTCCGGATAATTGGAAAATACGGAGATGCTTGATTATATGTAATATTATAGTTAAACTCCAAAATAGGGTAGCGGCAACAATTTGGCACATCGAGGTAAAAAATTCACAAAAAGTGGGGTGTATTTGTGAAAATTGACTTGATTTTACAACATTGCCTTGACTTTGCAATTGTGCCATATTGAGGTTCTTTTTTCAGAAGAACACATGCATATTTCTAAAAAAATGTAAGGAAAACTATACACTATTTCTTACAAATATTTGATGAAATCCGTCAAAACCCATAGTAAAGTAGTGTATATCCGCTAAAGTTATCAAATTTACGTTGCAGTTTTTGTTTATCTCATACCATAATGTAAAGGATTCTATGCAAATATCGACTTAAGGTAAAGGATTACATACAACCACTTAGTTACATATAGTGATACTAACTGGTAATATGAAGGCTTTTAATGTCGTTTTATATCTACTGTTTTATGCGAACGCATTACAACCGCTATGCAAGGAAAGTAAAAGAAAAGAAAGTAAATAAAAGTAAATAAAAGTAAATAATAATAAGTGTATCAATTTTGGTACATTGAATATTCGCCATTAACCAAAGACAACTAATGACGTATATTTAATATAAAATATCAAATGTTCATAAATTGTGAACACTGTGTTAATTTACTCAACGTGTTGAGATAATTTAATATCAACAGTTCATCAACAGTTAATCAACTGACCAAGATAAAGATATGGATAAAGACATGGATAAAGACATGGATAAAGAAACAAAAGAAAAGAGCAATAAAACTTGAAATATCCTTTTTGGGAGGTATATTATATTATAATACGCATTAAACAATGCAGTGAGTTGAATAGCTCAAGGTGATATTCCAGCCAGAAATGAATATGACTTTTGCACGTTTCAAAGTAAATTGTGCTTTTAAATTTTAGATTGGAGAGAATATTAATTATGACATTTCCAAAAAACCCAGAGAAATTAACAGAAAAAGTTAAAGAGGCAAGAAAACGCTCGAAAGAAAGAGCAAATGAGATGATGAAGTCTATTGAATTTTTTGAGTTACTGGAAGTCATTAGGCAAATGGATGATAAGCACTTGAAAAGAATTAAAAACTGTGTAATGCTAACAATAGAAAAAGGAAGGCTGGGAATGGGGAGAGATAACAATAAAAAGCATGATGTAACTCACGACACAAAAGGGTCTTGATGAAAACAGTTATACAAAAAGGTATTGCAGGTGTAGGCAACAGATTTCAAGTTATGGGATATTGCTTTGACCTAGCTAAAAAACACAACGCACGATTGCTCGTAGACTGGCGAGATTCGAGTTGGGGCGATAACTTTAGTAATTATTTTGATTCGGATATTATTAAGGACTTCCAAGAGGGCGATTATCCAAGCGTAAAGCCCCAATGGTGGTCGGATAAAATCAACAACAAGTGTGCTAAGAGGCTGGCAGGAGAGGGCTTTGTTAGGGCTGACGAGGATATTATTAACAGCCAATGGGAAACCCTTGCAGTATGCCAATACAAAGCAGGGTATTCAAATGACATTTTTAAGCATGTTGATTTCAGTGGTCGTATATATTGCAAATATCTAAATTTAGGAATACCACAAGCAGACGAACTAGACTGCTGGCATATTCGAGCAACCGATAAAACCGCAGGTGATCCACAAGCTATACTCAACTCAATCGTCTCCAGTAAAACATCAAATCATAAAATAATCATTACTGACAACCTAGATATTAAGAACAAAGCGATTAAAAACGGCATATATTGTATATCCCGAATACCACCAGTACCAAAACGAAATGGGGTACATCATTCAACAGACGAATATCTAAGATCAGCAGGAATAACACGCAGGGAGCTAAACGATTCCGCACTTGTTGACTTGTTGATCGGGAAATACGCAGCTAATTTTCATTCAACTTGCAAAAATTCAAGCTATTCACAGCTAATTAACAGACTAAGGGAGGTCAAGTGAACGACTTACTAACATTATTTAAGAAATATAAAGGTAATGCCAAAGACCTTATCGAAACAGGTACTTACAATGGGGTCGGCGTAAGAACTGCTTTGAAGGCTGGATTTGAGGGAATTATATCTTTTGAGATTTCTAAAGATTTAGTTGACGCCGCAAATAAAACATTTCAAGATAAGCCATGTGTAACAATACATAATGAAAGTAGCTCTGGCAAAACCTTTAAACTGATATGCGAAGCCTTAGTCGGGCCGTGTGTCTTTTGGCTTGACGCTCACAGAATGGGGGTTGGTGGTAAAATACCCGATGATTACCCTTTAATTGAGGAACTAAGGGCAATAAGCAAATCAACCTTGAGCCACACTGTTTTAATGGACGATTTTAGGTTGTTTGAGCGATACGGAGTTACTATTGAAGATGTTATCGAGTTGCTATCAAAAGATGGCGTTAATTACAGGTTAGTTAAAGACACGGTTAGGGACAAATACACAGCCGATGTTTTATGCTTTATTCCGGAGGTGAAGAAATGAATGATATTGGCGGAACCATATTTATTGTAATTGTAGCTCTATTTTGGCTTATAGGCTTGGTTATAGGACTTATTCGTATCGTAGAAATCGGAGAAGTGGACAGGTACAAAAAAGGACAAATTGACGCCTTAAACGGAATAGTTAAATACAAACTTATTACCAATAAAGACAAAACAAGTCAATGGAAGTTGATAGAGGAGGTTGATAAATGAGAAACGGACTGACGCAAAAAGAAGGAACGAGAGCGGGTTTAATACTTCCAGAATTTGTTACAGGATTTTTGATATTAATTATTATTTTTAGTGCCTTTTTAAGACCAATTTCGGAACTCACCGGGGCTATGATGGTTGTTGGATTTATAGCGGCGATACTAATAGTAATAGAAATTGTCAACAAGAGGTGGTGTTAATGAGTAACGAATGGTTAAATATTAGGTTTATATATTGGCATCTTCACGTAGGAGGAATAAATAAGTTTTCTGTATGGTTAAGTTTTAATCACTACACTAAAACCAAGGGGTTAAAGGAGTGTGGGTATTTTATGTTTATATTTGATTATAAAAATCTGATAAAAAGGCGAGGGGAAAAATGAGAAAAGCTATTGTAACCGCCGCAGACACTTCACACGCCTTAAGTGTTGCTAGGTTAGTTAAATTATGCAAAGAGCAAATGCCAGAGTTTAAAGTTTATGTTTTTGACTTAGGGCTGACTGAAGCTGACTTAGTGGGTATTGATAAGAAAGCAATAATCATCAAATATGACTACGCTAAATATCCCGCCTTTCATAATATCAATATAAACGCTGGCGAATATGCTTGGAAGCCAATTTGTATTCACGAGATTGCCAAAAGAAGCGAAAACCTCACAAATATAGACCTACTTTTTTGGATAGATGCTGGATGCCTAATAAAAAACGGACTTAAAGAAGAAATAGAGATTGCAAAAAAATGGGGTATATACACAAGTTTAACAAAAGGAACACTTGGCGAATACACTGATCCAAGAACGCTTAACTTGATGGGAGTGCCAGATGGCTTGAGAACTTTTAGAATGAGAGCCGCTTCGTTTCTTGGCTTTGACTTGATTCATCCGTTGGTGGAAGATTTTATATTTGAATGGGCTTGGCTCGCAACACATAAAAACATATTTGCTCCAGATGGAAGCAGTAAACA
>Ga0075113_1000239_pt1 | contig 17519 bp, 18 predicted proteins | sample AntAceMetag02UKA_FD_69788 | JGI IMG/M metagenome (GOLD analysis project Ga0075113, IMG submission 69788) | Saline lake microbial communities from Ace Lake, Antarctica - Antarctic Ace Lake Metagenome 02UKA | ecosystem: Environmental > Aquatic > Non-marine Saline and Alkaline > Saline | place...
TCTTTTATTTATTGATATAATATAAATATATATTAGCTAACTATATAATTTTATGAAAAATAAAAAACTAATTATTTTAGTTCTTGTCCCTATAATTATAGTAGTAGGTATTATAATATCTATTGCTACTCAATTTACAACAAAACCTAATTTACCGCACCCATTAGCAACAAAAGAGTGTTCATTACAGGATGGTAGAATTGCGTATTCAACAAAAGAGGGGGATAAAGAGATAGATGAATATGGAAATATTAATGAGGGAATTATTTGTGAATCACATGAACAAAGAATTGATTTAACAAAGTCTTTTGATTGTGTGAATTGTTTTTGTTGTGTTACAAACAAGCAGGTAGAGGCTAAACGTAATCAAGAATTTGAACTTTTTGAGAAATATAAAGATAATTTAGATTCTGAAGAATATTACAATGAACTTCTACAATTACAAATAGAACAAAATCTTGGAGTTGATTTTCCACAAGAAAAGATTAATCAACTTAAAGAAGTGGGTGTAACATTACTTAAAGAGAGAAAAGATCTCGATAATAATTCTATAATAGAAGGAATTTCAGATGAAGAATATCTAGAGAGAATGGAAAATATTGTTCAAACATCGATAGAAAAATATAAAGAGATACTTACTTTAGAAGAATATGATAAGTTTGTTAATTACTATAAATAAAGTAATTGATTTTAAAGGTTAGTATTAGATAAATACAGTTGAGATTTAAATACTGTTTACTAGACAAAGTAAAAAAATATCGCTTAATAAAGCGGTATTTTCTTGTATTCTTAATAGAATTTTAGCTATTTTCAAATCTTTTATTTATTGATATAATATATTTTTATATAAGCAGTAAACATATAATCTCATTATGAATATTATGTGAAAATCAATTTCACAAATCTCATCTGAAATTATAAATTATAAATTAATTAAAATTTTAATGAAAAAAGGATTTAGCTTAGTTGGAGTGTTAATAGTAATAGGTATTATAGTAATTGTTAGTGGAAGTGGTTATTATTATAAACAAAAAAATATAGATAAGGAAGCTAGTTTAATTAGTGATATTAGTAATCAACAAAGAAATCCTGAAATTGAACTTTATGATAGATTTGAAGATGGTCAAATGGATCATGAAGAATATATGGACGAGCTTTTACGAGTATTAATAGAAGAAAATCTTGGAAAAGATTTCTCAGAGAAAAAAATTGAACAACTTCAAGATGCAGCGAGAGAAGCTCGTAAATCAAAAGATATACAAGCATTAGATAGGAAATATAAAGAGATACTTACACCAGAAGAATACAATAAATTTATGAACTATGACGAATAAAGCAGATGAACTAAGAGATTAGTATTAGATAAATACAGTTGAGATTTAAATATAATCTACTGAATAAAGGAAAAAATAAAATACTCCAATCGTCTAACGGTTAATAGACAGGTTGGAGTATTTTTTTAGAATTTTATTGTTTTTTTGCATGAGTTGGTGAAGCTTAAATTTTGAAAGAAAATATTTTTTTCAGCGTAATATATAATACAGGATATCCATTATTAGTTGAATTCAAAATTTCTAAATAAATAATATGAAGCAATTTTTTAGTCATTGATTTAAATAGAAAATGAAATTCAAAAAGTTAATTAAACCTACTTAACGTTAGGCAGGTTAAAAAAATATAATGAAAAATAATAAACAAAAATATATAGGATTAGCTGTTCTTACATTAATATTAGCAGCTGGAGGTAGTACCGTTTTTGCAGACGACATTGATTTAGAAACTCGTAAAGCAGAAATGAATCAAGTGCGAGAAGAGAAAAGAGCTGAAATGACTGAGGTTTTTGAAAATGGAACCTATGGTGAATGGGTAGCACTTTCAAACTCAAGTTTCGAAGAAAAGATTACTCAAATGAGAGAAAGACATTCTGAAAGAATGGCTCAGATTACAGAAGAAAATTTTGGAGATTTAGCAGAAGCCCATTTATTAATGCAAGCAGGGGATAGAGAAGGAGCTCACGCTATTATGGAAGAATTAGGAATTGAAAGAGGAGAATTCGGACATAAAGGTATGGGTATGAAGAAAGGTTTTGAAGGACACCAAGGAGGATTTAACAAAAATAAATAATAAGTTTTATCACAAATAACGCAAGCATAAATACAATATCCACCAAAACTCAATGAGTTTGGTGGATATTTTGTGGTCTATTACATGGATGCTTGATTTTCAGAATTTATAAAGGACAAATATAATATTAAAACAGGTTAGCAATAATTAGTACATTTAGTCTTCATGCATTAAAGCTTGAACAGGATCCATTCGTGCTGCTTTTTTGGCTGGAGTAGTACCAAATAAAATTCCAAAAATTAATGAGAATAAACCCGCAATCAAAAAGGCCTTAATCGGTAGTACAAAATTCCAATCCATTCCGGTTGAATTAGCTACTACTGCAATGACAAAAGAAATTCCTGCACCTAAAAGACTGCCCATAATTCCTCCTGCAAATGTTATAAGTACAGATTCAGTCAAAAATTGAAACATGATGTCTTTGTATTTTGCTCCGACTGCTTTTCTCAAGCCAATTTCTGAGACTCTTTCATTTACAATGACATACATTACATTCATAATTGAAATTCCTCCAACAATTAATGAAATGGCTGCTATAGCTAACATGAGCCATGTTAAATATAATGAAATAGTATCAAAGGTTTCTAAAATTTCAGTCATAGCCATAACTCTAAAATCATCTTTTCCTGTGTTCATCCAACCATCTGATTCTTCTATTGGTTGACTAATATTGTGATTAATTCTTAATGTCATTTTGACATCATCAATTGTTTCCTCAATTAAATCAATATTATTCACTTGCATAATTATATTAAGTAAAAAATCTATACCTAAAACTTTTTTGTGCATTGTTTTAATAGGAACATAAACAAAATCATCAAAATCAAAAGACATTAGAGCCCCTCTTTCTTTAACTACTCCTATTACTTCAAATCGAGTATTACGAATTTTAATTTTTTTGCCAATAGGATCACTGAATCCAAATAATTTTTCTTTAATTTTAGAACCAAGGATAACTACTGGTACTAAAGAATTATTTTCAGCCTTGGTAAAAAATCTTCCGTAATCTATTTCAGTTGAATCTATATCTATAAAAGAGCTACTAGTTGCCCAAATAAAGGGACTATGAATTTCGTTTTTATAGGTAATCGTTTCTTGTCCCATAAAAACACCGTAGGCATCAACAATATTTGTTAGTTTTTTAATATCCTCTAAATCATCTAAACTAAGAGTAGTAACCTGAGCTCCTTGTAAAATCGCTGCCGCACTTTGTCGTTCACTAGCTAATCCTTTTTTACTACTAGGAACTTTTATTTCTACTTGAATAGTATCAGTTCCAAATGCTTCTACTTGGTTTAGGACTAAACCTTTTAACCCTTCACCAGCCGAAAAAACTACAATAATACTAGAAATTCCTATTGTAACACCTAAAACAGCTAGAGAAGTTCTCAGTTTATGAGCCGAAAAAGAAACTAAGGCTAATTTAAATGATGATATTATTGTTGAAAACATAAAATATGTATTAAATATTATGCATTATGCATATAATTTTGCTTTACCTAAAATTTGTTATTCATAACGTAAAGCCTCGATAGGATTTAATTTGCTAGCATTTAGAGCAGGATAAAAACCAAAGAATAATCCCACTCCAGCAGAAACTGTTAGAGCTAAAATAATTGAACCTAGAGAAACGATAAGTTCCCATTCATAGCCCAAAATATGAGCCGTTACAGCAATTAAAAATGAAACCATAGTTCCTAGTAGTATTCCTATAATTCCACCAATAAGAGTAATAAAAATAGCTTCAATCAAAAATTGTCCCAAAACATTTTTATTTTTAGCTCCCAAAGCTTTTCTCAAACCTATTTCTCTTGTTCTTTCGGTCACAGAAATAAACATGATATTCATTATTCCGATCCCACCAACAAGTAAAGAAAGCCCTGTCATAATAGCTAGAAAATATTTTAATGAATTAGTAATATCAGTAATCATATCTAAAGCTTGGGCTGTATTTTTGACCATAAAGTCATCACTCATACCACTTTGATCTTTTATATTATGTTCTTCTCTTAAGACTTTTTTCATATTTTCTTGGGTAAGAGAGATATTTTTTTCATTATAAACTTTAGACCTTATAAATCCCACATAATTAACTCCCATAACTCTTTGAGCAGTTTTAATAGGAATAAAAATTTGGTCATCAAAATCTTCCATAATAATTACTCCTCTTTCTTCCATTATCCCGATAACTTTAAAAATATAATTATTAACTTTAATTTTTTGTCCCAAAGCATCAGATTGACCAAAAAGTTTTTCTTTGACTGTTTTACCAATAACCGCCACTCTAGAAAATTTATTTTCTTCTTCCAAATTAAAAAAACGTCCTTTTTTTAATTCACCACCCATTACATCAATATGGCTGGCTGTGGTACCAATTAATGAAGTACTATAGGTTTCTGATTTCCACTCAGCATTTCCAAAACCTTTGGTATAGGCAGCCACTGACATAAGATTTGGAATTTCTGGGCTATTTCTTAAAGCTAGAGCGTCTTCATAGGTTAGAGTGGTAATAGCTACTCCCATAGAAGCAAAAGAGTTACTGTCTTCAGCATGGCCAGGGATAACTGCAATTAAATCAGTTCCTAAATTTTTTATTTCTGATAGGATCAAAGATTGAGCTCCAGATCCAATAGACATGATTGCGATAACAGAAGCTACTCCGATAATAATCCCTAACATAGTTAAAAAGCTTTGAATTTTATTACTCAATAAGGAAGTAGTGGCAATTTTTATTGATTGAGTGAGAGTGTTTAGCATGATTTACATTTAGTTAAAAAACTCTATTTTATCAAATCATCTTTGTTGGCAATTCTTTGTTTGATTACTTTTTCGTCACTTATTATTTCTCCATCTTTTAATTTTATAATTCTTTTAGCACATTCAGCTGTATAAGTTTCGTGGGTAACTAAAACAATCGTGTTGCCTTCATTATTTAATTTTTGCAAAATTTCCATAATTTGAGCACCTGATCTAGAATCTAAATTTCCTGTTGGCTCATCAGCAAAAATGACCGAAGCATTATTTACTAAAGCTCGAGCAATAGCTACTCTTTGTTTTTCTCCTCCTGAAATTTGATTAGTAAAATGATCAAGCCGGTTTTCTAAACCTACACTTTTTAAAACAGCAGCAGCTCTTTTTTTAATGTTAGTTTTATTTTGAGAATAAATTAAAGGTAAAGTAACATTATCTAAAACAGTAGTTCTTTGGAGTAAATTAAAGGATTGGAAAACAAAGCCAATTTTTTCATTACGTAAATTAGCTAAATTGTCATCATTTAAAGAAGAAACTTTTTTTCCCTCAAATAAAAAATGACCACTAGTAGCTCTATCCAATAAACCTAAAATATGCATTAAAGTTGATTTTCCTGAACCAGAAGCTCCCATAATCGCTACAAATTCTCCTTCTTTTATTGTAAAAGAAGCATCTTTTAAAGCATGGGTTTTAATTTCGTCTCCAAAAGTTCTCTTTAAATTTTTTATTTCAATGATATTCATAGATAATTAGTTTGTTGTTGGTTAGTCTTTAATTGAAGTAACAACCTTATCTCCTTCATTTATTCCTTCCTTAATTTCAATCATAGATCCTTTACCTGTTATACCTATTTCTACCTGTCTTTCTTCTATTTCATTTTTTTCATTTAACACTCTAACTACTTTGCCGGAACCATTTCTGAAAATAACAGCTCTATAGGGAATAGCTAAAACATTTTCCAATTCCAAAGTAATAATATCTAAATCAGCGGTCATTCCTGCTTTTATTTTTTCGTTTATTTCGTTTAGTTTTAAGGTAGCCTTGTAATTAGCTACTCCTTCAATTAAAGTAGCCGCAGGGTCAATTTTAATAATTTCAGCACTAAAAAATGTATCTTCACCATAGGCATCTAAAGACATCACAGCTTTGTTTCCAATTTTTAAATAAGCAATATCAGCTTCTACTATATTAGTTTCAATTTCTAAATCATCTTCAGAAATAACTGAAATAATAATTTCTCCACCTGAAACTATCTCTCCAATTCGAGTTTCTTGTCTAGTGATGGTTCCTGCGATAGGAGATATCAATGTATTTTTTGATAATTTAGCCAAAGATGCCAGAACCATAGATTCTTTTAGATCAATTTCAGCTTCTTGAGAAATAATGTTAGCTTTGGCTTGTTTTACAGATGCTTTTTGAGAATTTATAGCTTCAGGGGTGTTAGCAGCGTTTTTAAGAGCTAATTCATTTTGGACGATTAAAAGGGAAGTGTTAGCAGTGTTTAATTTTTCCTTAGCGGAAGACAAATTAGTGATAGCTGTGTTGATGTTGTTTCTAGCCGTATAAATATCTGCTTTATAGCCATCTATTGTGGTTTGAGAAAATTCAGAATTAACATAAAGATTATTAACAGCTAAAGCAATATCGTCCAAAAAAGATTTAATTTGATTTAGGTTATTTTCAGTATTTGTTATTTCTTTTGACATTGAATCTTCATTGATTTCTGGTAAGGAAGAATTCCAGGTTATTAACTTTTGTTCAAGTAGAGAACGATTCAATTCTATATTTATTTCTAATTGAGAATCATTTACAGAAAAAGTAAGTTCAGGGTTTGATCCTCGAGGGTCTCTAAACATTTGGTCTATTTTATTCCTGATAGCATCATCAGATTTTGTATAAGCATCTCCTATTTTATCTACTATATTTTGAATAGAAGCATTATAAACTGCTTCAGCATTTTTTACTTTAGATTCATATATTATAATTTCTTCTTGACGAGTTCCTATTTCAAGAGTTTCTAGAGCACTTTCTTCTTTTTCTAAAAGAGCATCATATTGTAAAAGTTTTGCTTCAGCGCTAGAAACACTAGCTCTAGCCTGAGCTAATTCAGCATAAATATCATCACTTTCCAGTGAAGCTAGAATTTTTCCTTTAGAAACCTTATCTCCTATTTTGATAGGAAGAGTTTTAATACGGCCACTTTTTTCAAAAGCTAAAGCAATGTCATCAACAGCTTTCACTCTTCCTGTAGCGCTAATTTCTTGAATTAGGTTTTGTTTTTCTGCAATACTAAAGTTATATTCTTCTTCTTTTTCTTTTGAGAAATTAAAAATCAAAAAAGATATTAATATAATTATTGAAATACTTATGATCGTTTTTTTGTTCTTTTTAAATAATTTTTTCATTTTTTTATAATAAATATTTTTTAAATTTAAATTATTAATAGATTTTACTTGATAAATAAATTATATCATATTATAAAATTTAAGTATCTATAAAAATTAAAAAAATAATTAATTTTACATTACATTAAATAAGCACAAACAATAACACTCATCAAATTCATAGAGTTTTGGTAGATGTTATATTATTTTTGCTTTTTTACCTTTAATTGATATAATTCAAGGTAATTAAGGCCCTATCGTCTAACGGTCAGGACATCGCCTTCTCAAGGCGGAAATTAGAGTTCGATTCTCTGTAGGGTCACAAATAGCAAAAAACTAAAATCTACACTAAACTGACGGTCGTCAGTTTAGTGTAGATTTTAGTTTTTTAAAAGAGCAAATAGTTTTGCTCTTTGGCGATTTGTGAAGTCGGAGCCATATTTTTTCGAGCACCACGAGAAAAAAAGGCGAGACGGGGTCGGCAAACACTTAGATATTTTTTAGTCCAAGGACGAAAAAAATATTTAGTGATTTGTGACCACATAGAATTGTATAAACTAAATAAGTTCTTTCATATTTTCGGCGAGAAGTGAAGTTTCATCATTCCTTTTTGAAATCTTTCCCTTTATTAAAATACATTTTTCCTCCTCTAACATATCAGCAAATTTTTCATAGATTTTAGGGAAAACAACTACTTCAAGTGATCCGCTGAAATCTGACAATCTGACAAAGGCCATCTTATCTCCTTTTTTAGTCAAAATCATTTTGCATTCTTCAACAATTCCAGCTACAACAGTAATAACCCCTTCAAGGTATTCTTTTTTAACTTTACTTAAATTAGTTTTGCTTTTTGACAATTGTTTTGAAAATTTATCTAAAGGATGTCCTGATATATATAAACCTAATAATTCTTTTTCCCAAACTAATTTTTCTTCCATTGTTGCTGGTGCAGTTTTTTCCAAAGTAATTTCATTAACAGAATCATCAGCTCCAAATAAGGAATCTTGTTCTTTAGGTTTTAAAGCAAAATCTTTGCTATATTTTAGTAATTCTAATTCATTTACAATGATTTGTTTTCTCTCTCCCAATTTATCCATGGCTCCACACATTGTTAAAGCTTCGAGAGATTTTTTATTTAAATTTTTATTTTGAATCCTTTCTAAAAATTCAGTAAGTGATTTAAATTTACCTTTAGCTTTTCGTTCAGTGATTATGGCATCTGCAATTCCTTCTCCAAAATTTTTAATAGTTTGCAAACCAAAACGAATACATTCTGTTCCGGAATTATCTTTAACTATTGTAAAATCAGTAAAAGATTCATTGATATCAGGAGGAAGAACTTCAATTCCTAATCTTTTACATTCAGTAATTATCTCAGAAACTTTATCTGTATCTCCAGAATCAGCCATTAACAAAGCTGTCATGTATTCAATAGGGAAGTTAGCCTTCATATATGAAGTCTCATAGGCTACTCGTCCATAACTGGCTGAATGGGCTTTGTTGAAACCGTAGGCAGCAAAAGTCTCAATAGTTTCCCACAATTTTTTTATGATTTTTTCTTCAAGCCCATGTTCTGAACATCCCTTAAAGAATTTATCTTTCTGTTGTTGCATCATTTCTGGAATTTTTTTCCCCATAGCTTTTCTAAATTTATCAGCTTCAGCCCAAGTATAACCAGCCAGTTTAACAGCAATCATCATGACATCATCTTGGTAGATAATAATTCCAAAAGTTGGCTCTAGAATATTTTTTAATTCAGGATGAAGATATGTAACTAGTTTGGGATTTTTCTTTCTTTTAATATAATCAGGGATAAAAGCCATTGGTCCCGGACGATAAAGCGCTACCATGGCCATTATATCCCAAATAGTATGGGGTTTTAGCTCCTTCAAATACTGAGTCATTCCTTGTCCGTTCAATTGGAAGGTTCCCATGGTTTCTCCTCGAGCTAACATTTCATAAGTTTTCTTATTTTCCAGGTCAATATTATCTAAATCAATTTCAATTCCTTTAAATTTCTTAACTAAATCTATGGCGTTGGCTAAAATTGATAAATTTTTAATTCCCAAAATATCAAATTTAGGTAAATTAACTACACCATCTCGATTACCAGTATACATATCATATTGTGTAATTATTTTTCCATCTTTATCCATTTGAATCGGGGTATAATCATCTACTCGAGAAGGAGAAATCAAAACTCCGGCTGCATGGGTAGAAATATGTCTGGCACAACCTTCAATTTTTTGAGCGTATTTAATTATTTCTTGAACATCTTTATCAGCTTTGTGTAATTTTTGTAAATCTTTTTCCATATCCAAAGCCCGAGCGATTGTCATAGGAAATCCTTGCGAGCCCATCGGAATTAATTTTGCAATTTTATCTCCTAAATCATAGGGAAATCCTAGAGCTCTTGTTACATCTCTAACAGATCCTCGAGCAGCCATTGTTCCAAAAGTTCCAATTTGAGCTACAGCTTTTTTCCCGTATTTATCTCGTAAATAATCAATAACATCATCTCTGCGGATATCAGCAATATCAACATCAATATCAGGGATACCAGGACGACCAGGGTTCATAAATCTTTCAAAGGGAAGTTTCAATTTTAGAGGATCGACTTTGGTAATAAAACATAAATATGAAACCAGGGATCCAGCCGCGGAGCCCCTAGTGTTCGTCAATATTCCTACAGACCGAGCGTGTTGAATTAAATCAGCAATAATTAAAAAATATGACGAATATCCCTTGTTTTTTATAATTTCTAATTCATATTCAATTCGGTCTTTTATTTCCTCAGTTTCTTCAAATCCTCTTTTAGCTATTCCGGCGTAACTCATTTTTCTTAGTTGAGAATTATAGTCTTCTCCTTCTGGAATATCTATATCTGGAAAATACCAACTATCAACGTCTAATGTAACATTGCATTTGTCTACAATTTTTTGAATATTTTCAATAGCTTCAGGAGTGTCTTTAAAATATCTTTTAGCAGTTTGGTCATCTATAAAAGAGAAATCTTCTTTTTCATTTCTATATTTAGTATTAGAACTTTGGATTGACATCAAAATATCTCGAGCTTTTTTGTCATTGGGGTTCATATAATAGACATCTTGGCAGGCAACCAAATTCAGGTTTTCCTTTCTAGCAAAATCTATAATTTTTTGTTTCAAATCAGCTTGACCTTCTATTTCTGGATGATGGGTAATTTCTAAATAAAAATCATTAAATGTTTTTCTATACCAATCTGTTATTTCTTTAGCTTTTTCTATGTCTCCATATTGTAAAGCTTTTGAAGACTCACCACTGAAATGAGGCATAATACAAATTAAACCTTCTTTATATTCTTCAAGTAATTCACGATCAATTCTAGGGCGATAATAAAATCCCTCTAAATAAGACTTGGTTACTAATTTAATTAAATTTTTATAACCCTGTTCGTTTTTAGCCAACAAAATTAAGCGATTACTTCGATTATCTATTCCTGGTCTTTTGTCGTGACGAGTTTTTAAAGCTGAATAAAAATCAACTCCTAAAATAGGTTTAATTTCCTGTTTTAAACATTCTTGGTAAAATTCAATTGTCCCGTACATGTTTCCGTTATCAGTTATTGCTAGAGCGGGCATTTTATACTCTTTGGCACGAGAAATTAACTCTTTAGTTTTAGGAAGAGCATTTAAAAGACTGAAATGACTATGAGTATGGAGATGCGAAAAAATAGACATAGTGCTATTATATACCATAGGTATTAAAAGCTAAAGTTTTGAGACTATAAAAGCTCAAATGATATGATAAAACCCTTACTGATAATCATTATTGGGCCTGTGAGTGCAGGAAAAAGTACTATTGGCCAAAAAATATCCGAAGAGTTATCTTTACCTTTTGTAAGTAAAGATACTTTAAAAGAGATAATTTTCGATGCGGGAGGTTGGGAAGATAAAGCTTATTCAAAAAAAGTAGGCAATATGGCTTACTCTATTTTATTTAATTTTGTTGAAAATTTTTTGAAAATTTCATCTTCGGTTATAGTAGAAGCTAATTTTACAACAGAACATTCCGCCAAAAAAATAAATTATATAATAAAAAAATATAATATTAATTCAATTCAATTAAATTGTATGGCTGAAAAAGGTGTTCTGGTAAAAAGATTTAAACAAAGAAATAAATTAAAATTAACCCATCCAGGACGTTATGAAGATTCTATTTTTGAAGAAATTAAGGATTCTTTAGAAAGAGGAAAAGTAGAGTCCTTAAAGATAGAAAGTGAAGTTTTATGTATTGATACAACAAATTTAGAAAAGGTAAATTACCAAAAAATATTAAAAACTTTAAAATCTAGAATGAAGTACTAAAAATATTGCATTTTTTCGGAAATAGTTTATAATTCTAAGTTATATGTCATCAAGAATGAGAATAACAAGTGGTAAAGCAGGAAGTCGTCGCTCTCACCACGGAATAAAGGCCCCAAGATTATCTCGCTGTGTAAAGTGTGGTTCTTTTCATTTACGACATCGAATGTGTGACACCTGTGGATATTATAAAGATAGACAGGTAGTGGATGTTAATGTTAAAATAGCTAAGAAGAACGATAGAAGAATTGCAAAAATGAAATCGTTAGGAATTGACCCTGATGCTAAGGAAGGAAAAAAGGATGAAGTTAAAGCTTTAGATCCAAAAAAATTGTCAGCAAAATCTTAAAATTATAGAAAACTAGTAAGAAGACTAAGTAAATTTATTTATTATAATTTAGTATAACCTCCCGAGTAGCTCGTTACGGATGAATGAAAGCTCTCTAGGAGGTATTTTTATTTTTAAATATGCTTGATAGACACTTATTAAGATCAATAGTATTACAATCTCTTTTTGAATGGGATATTCGTAAAGATGATAATAGGGAAGATATTAAAGATATTCTTTCTAAAAATTTAGAGGATTTTGCTCAAACTTCTCAGACACCTCCTTTTATGGAAAAAATGGTAAAGTGCATTTTCAAAAAACAAAAAGATATAGATAATATTATTCAACAAGCCGCTCCTCAGTGGCCTATAGATAAAATTCCTGTGGTAGATAGAAATATCTTGAGAATAGGAATTTGTGAACTTTTGTATTCCGATAGAAATGAAGTCCCCCCCAAAGTTGCTATCAATGAATCCATTGAATTAGCTAAAGCTTTTGGAGGAGAAAGTAGTAGTAGATTTGTAAGTGGGGTGATGGGAACTATTTATAAAGAACTTGGTGAACCTCAAAAACATGAAACAGGTGAATCAAGAAAGAGTAAAATTGATACAAAAAATTTACCTATACAGCATTTGGCTGGAGTGATGGTATATTCAAAAAATGAAGGTGAGTATTTAGTAATGATGGCTCATAATATTTTTGGATACTGGACCTTATTAAAAGGGAAAGAGGAAGAAGGGATAACTTCAAAAGAAGGGATTGTTATCAAAACAAAAAGAAAAACAGGTTTAGATATAAGATTAAATGATAAAATTGGAAATAATGAATATGTAGCTTTTCATACTGAACAAGGACATATCAAGAAAAGATTAGATTATTATTTAGCAGAAAGTAATTATCAAGATTTAGTTTTGGAAGTTAACCTAGAAGAAAAGAAAGGAATAGATGAAATAAAATGGTTTAAATTATCCGAAATAGAAAAGCTAGAATTATATGATGATATGAAATCAATTATTAAAAAAGGGATCAATATGTTAAAAGAGAAAAATGAATAATTTTGAAAAATTTGCGGAAAAAATAAATGTAAAGTTTAATGACATAAGTCTTTTACAAACATCTTTTACCCATCGTTCTTATTTAAATGAAAATAGGGGAGAGAATTTAAAGCATAATGAAAGGCTAGAATTTCTGGGAGATGCTGTTTTAGAATTGGTGGTGACTCATCATTTGTTTAAAAAATTTCCTGAAGAAAAAGAAGGAGTTTTAACTGCTTATCGTTCAGCTATTGTAAATACTGTATCGTTATTAAGAGTTGCCGATGAATTAAACATAAACGAATACTTATTATTATCAAAAGGAGAAGCTAAAGATGAAGGACGGGCTAGAAATTTTATAATTGCAAATGTAATAGAAGCTATTATCGGAGCAATTTATTTAGATAAAGGATATGATGAAGCAGCAACTTTTATTGACACTTATTTTTTGAAAATAACTGATGAAGTAGTAGAACATTCATTATGGCAAGATGCCAAAAGTCATTTCCAGGAAAAAGCTCAAGAATTTGAAAAAGTAACCCCTTCCTACAAAACTTTAGAGGAAATTGGCCCAGACCATGATAGAAAATTTAAAGTGGGAGTTTTTCTAAGAAATAAATTAATTGCAGAAGGAGAAGGAGTTTCTAAGCAAGAGGCAGAACAATTAGCAGCTCAAGAGGCCTTGAAAGCTAAACAGTGGGCGTAATTAGCTTTCTAGGATTTTATCTAATTAACTAGTTAGAAAAATTTAATAAAGAGACGGCGAGCTTTAGCTCGCCGTCCTTTTGTTATAAACGAGGTCCGACCCCTCCTCATCGGCGGGCAGGCTTCTTAGTTAAGATACCTTTGATCTTTAGTAATTTAATGTCCTCCGACTTCTTCGCGTGTAATAACATTGTTCTAGTTATCTGTGTAGCTAAACACTAACTGAAGTCGGAGGACTTAAAGGGGTCGTACCTCTTATAATACTAGGTAGTTGCAATATGAAATATCAATATACAATAAGTTAATCCTAGGCTCAACAGAGCCGAGGATTGGTGTTTTTGTTTGCTAATTTTATATTTTTAAGGTATAAAATCAATAGATGTTAAGCTGAGAATTGAAAAAATAAACAAATCAAGAAAAGGAGATCCAAAATGAAGAATTCAGATGCTTTTGTAAAAGTTGTTAAAAAAAACAAAAGTTTTTTCGCAATCTTAATTTTGATAGCGATATTAATTTCTATTGTAACTTGTTTTTTATGTGCGATAGCTCGAGCTGATGAGATACAAAAAAACCATCAAAATTATGCTTACAAAACTGAAACAGGCTGGGCTGTATATTCAAATCCTCCTGATCAGAAAATTGAAACTCCTCCTGCTGAATGGGATTTTTCTTCTGAAGATCAAAAGAAGTTGATCACAGGAGAAAAAAAATAATTAAAATTTCTTCGTGGGAGAAAGAAATAAGAATAAAATTTTGGAATCGATGGATACCGATAGAGGAAAAAACATCTTCAATTGGGAAAGCTTTTATAGAGAAAGATACTTTTGTGATAAATCCTTCAGGCACCAAAATAACATCTAAAAACCAACTCAGGCTGTTATTTTTACCCTTTTTGAGTATGTTGTTAGGTTTTTTTACAGGAAATTTTGCTGCCAAAAAGAAAGACCGGCTATTGTTAGTCAGATTTGCGATAGGATTAGGGTCTATCTTAATTCTATCCTTGACTAAGCCCGAACTTTCAATAATCTCAATATCGTTGTTGATATTATCTTTATTTTTAGCGTTGTGGTATTTCTATTTACACAATAGTGATAGGATAAATTTTGAAAGTTTATCAATCGTAACTTTTTTGTCTATGGCACTTGGACTAGTCATAGGTCTACAATTTACACAAGAATATTTTCCGAATATCTACTATTTCTCGCTATTCTATTTTATTCCTTATTTTACCTCTTATTTTTATATTTGTAGAAAGATAAGAAAAAAAGAGGATAAAAAGGAAATCAACTGGAAAGCTTCAGGAGCTAACCGTTAAATTTCTTCAAACATTATTTTTCAATCCCAGCTGGTGAACTCACATTCACCGGCTGTTTTTAATTCTAAACCACGACTTAATCCTTCGAGGACTAAGTGGTATTTGTGCTTCAAAATTTACCTAATTTGTTAAAGTTTGATATAATAACAACAATGCAAACAAATAATTTAGTTTTATATAGAAAATATCGACCACAAAATTTTTCAGAAGTTTTAGGGCAAGATCATATAGTAGATACTATTCAAAAAGCAATTTCTTTGGGAAATATAGCCCACGCTTATTTATTTTCAGGTACTCGAGGAACTGGAAAAACTTCCATTGCTAGACTTTTAGCTCAAGAAATTAAAACTTCTTCAAATGATTTAAACGAAATTGATGCCGCTTCTAATAGAGGAATTGATGATATCCGAGAACTTCGTGAAGCTGTAACAGTGATGCCTTTTGAATCAGATTATAAAGTCTATATTATTGATGAGGTTCATATGCTTACTAAAGAAGCTTTTAATGCTTTATTGAAAACTTTGGAAGAACCTCCAAAACATGTCATTTTTGTTTTAGCTACTACAGAAATAGAAAAAATTCCAGATACTATTCTTTCTCGTTGCCAGTCTTTTATTTTCAAAAAACCTTCTCTGGAAATTTTGAAAAAATCTGTTTTAGATATTTGCAAAAAAGAAAAATTAGAATTAGAAAATGGCGCAGAAGATTTAATTGCTCTGTTGGGAGATGGTTCTTTTAGAGATACTTTAGGAATTTTGCAAAAAGTAATTTCAGCATCTAGTGATTCTAAAATTTCAACAAAAGAAGTAGAAAAAATTACAGGAGCGCCCAAAGGAGAATTAGTGAATGATTTTATTTTTGCTATAGCTGAAAAAGATTTAAATAAGGGATTAAAGGCAGTTCAGCAGGCTACAGAAGATAGTATTGATGCTCAATTGTTCTTAAAATTGATTTTACACAAGCTTAGAGCGATTTTGTTAGTAAGATTCGCTAATGATATGGTTAAGGTTGTACAAGATGATTTTTCTGAGAAAGATTTTGAATTTATAGAAAAATTAGCCAAAACTAAAGATTCAAATTTAAATTCTCAAACATTAATAGAGTTAATAGAATCCTCAGATAAAATAAAATTATCCTATATTTCTCAATTACCACTAGAATTGGTATTGATAAAACTTATAAAAGATGTAAAATAGGGAAGTAATATTGCCGGATCGTCTAATGGTAGGACACTGGTTTTTGGTATCAGTAATCTGGGTTCGAATCCTAGTCCGGCAACAAAGTTAAAATAACTCTTTTTTGGCTCTACTACCTTGCAAAAAGACTGTGTGAATTTTATCAAAAGATGTTAATATATTATATATGATATCAAAATTTATTTTTCATCACGCTAAACTTTTAGAGCCGTATTTTTTATTAGAGACTAAAATAAAACAGCCAAATTATACATATCCCTCTATCGAGGTATTTATTGAATCATTGGAATCTCATAAAAAAAAGTGGGCCAAAAGAGAAGATTTATTTTTTAAGTCTTTAGTTGATACTTTTGGTTTTAAAATTAGAAAAAAAGAATACGATGTATATGTTGTAAGAGGAGCGAGAAGATCAATGAGTAAACCTTTTATAGTCAAATTTTGTTTTGATTATGAGAATTTTGAGGATCAACTTATGCACGAGTTTATACATATATACTTGGTAGAAAATTCTTTTAAACATAATTTAGGGGGAGAAAACCGAACTATGAAAAATCATATACACCTTTTCGCTTTTCTGAAAAAATTTTATAAAGAAATCTTAAGAGATGATAACAGATGGTTCAATTTATTATCAAACACAAAAGATTCTAATTACAAAAAAGTTTTGGAAATAGTAGAAGAGAAAGGGTATTCGAATTTATTAAAATAAAAAAGGAGTGAACTATATATAGTTTACTCCTTTGCTTAAGGGTGCATTGTATCGATAATATATTATTCAGCATCAGAATCTGCGCTATAATCATCTTCAACATCTACATCAATGTCTTGTTCTCCTTTACCACCTCCGCCAAACATGGATATTTTGTTGATACTCATCTAAATCACCTCCTTTATTTGTTAAATTACAAATCTATTATGAAGATAATATATTCATAACATCTAAACAAGATAAATTTTGAATTAAGCAAATTATTATTTTAAAATATATTCTATGTAATAATATGGAAACTTATAAAAGTGATAGAATCCTTAAATTAGAGAATCAAATAGCACAGTTGGAACTTTATTATTTAAACAATAAAGTTCCAACTTCGTCCCAGACGGCCAACAATTAAAATAAAGACACTAGAGCGAATGCTCTGGTGTTTTTATTTTTCTGTATTATTGACAAAACATATATATTGTAGTATCTTATTGAAAGATTATTCGGATGGACCGAATTATGTTATTTAAATCCTAATGGAGGAAATTGAAATGAAGGTCACAAAATTGTTTGGAATGTTTATTTTAGTGGTTTGTTTTTTTGGAATTAGTGGAATCGCCACAGCAGATTTAAATG
>Ga0075113_1000241_pt1 | contig 17416 bp, 19 predicted proteins | sample AntAceMetag02UKA_FD_69788 | JGI IMG/M metagenome (GOLD analysis project Ga0075113, IMG submission 69788) | Saline lake microbial communities from Ace Lake, Antarctica - Antarctic Ace Lake Metagenome 02UKA | ecosystem: Environmental > Aquatic > Non-marine Saline and Alkaline > Saline | place...
TTAGTAAGTCATTACAGATTTCAAAAGAAATTCGAGATATGATGTTTCATTCATCTATGATAATACTTGGACCATCTATTTCCAGAGCTTCTTTTAATATATTGAAAAGAAGTTTAGATCAAACTAAGAAAAATGAAAAGACTTTCTTTGGGGCATTATCTAGAACGATGAGTTTAACTAAGAAGAATTATAATATGTGGGATGGATTGCGAGAATCTTTAAAATTTCGTCGTATAAAAGTACCGAATACAGTTGTTAAAACTTTTAATGTTCCACAATTATAAATAATAATAGGTTAACTTGTCAAGTACCGGGCGCAGAGCACCTGGTTTCCCAAGCAGTTTGAAAGTGTTATAACTGTTTGGAATAAAGGAAAAATAAATGAAATCATTACTTGAATTTTTATCAGGTTATATTAATAAAACACTTATTCTTATTATAATATGCATATTGCTTGGAGCAGGAGCTGTGTATCATATTAGTGGTATTATTGTAACAGAGGAAGTTTTTGCAAAAGAGTTACAAAATGTTCAAGTTCAAATAAAGTTGAATAATAACGCAGTAACAAAAAAGATATTAGTTTTGAGACAGGGTATGCTTGAGCAACAAGTTTGGGATTTAGATGCGAGAGTAGATGATGCGCTTAATTCTGTAAAAAAAGCAAAGTGGATACGTCGTTTAAAACGAACAGAAAATAAACTTAAAGATATCGAAGAGCAAATTCAGGAATTGGAGAACGATAATGGGACAATTTCTAATTAAAGCAGAAGATAAACATGTGTTTTTTATAGATAATATTGTTTTGACTGGTGATAAAGAAAAACTAACAGATCGAATAAGTAGAGATTTTGAATTTGTCAATTCATTAAATATTCATGAAAGTTTTTATTATAACAAATTTAAATTAGTTGATGCAGAATCTGTTGAATTTCCTGATTATAAAATATAAAAAATGCAAAAAATAAAAACGAGAAAAAGTATCTTTCGATACTTGGTTGACTATGCTTTATATCTGTCAACATCAGATACCCTTTTTTGTTTAGACAGGGGGTGAGTGCTAGTCGGCCACCGACTTTATAACACTCAAACCTGGGTACGTTTTTGTGGATGCCGTACCTACGTTCTGAGAATTTACGATCATCACTAGTGTATTTCTACTTAGTGTGATTTCTCAAGGATTCCACAATCCTACGGGAGTTTTTGATAATGTGGTTAGTCTCTCAACCACTTCAGGCTAGATCAACAACTATTCCATTTGTAACAAATGGGTAGTCAAGTACTAGATATGAGGTTTATCATTCCTTATATCCAGAAACTTCGAGCAGTATCTATAATGTTTTATAGACTTACTCAGTTGATCTTTTCGGTTTCGCAAATCCAGGTTTAACCCTGAACTTTTGCGAATTTTAGTCCGAGGCTTAACGCCTCTGCAACTGAAATTCGCAACCCAGTTCGTTCCTTTGCAGGAACTGAACTAGGGCGAATCGGATCTCCTGGGTGGAGGGTAAAGACGACCTCTCGGTCTCCCTCCTGTCCCAAGATCGCCACCGTGAACTCTACTTGGTCCAACCCCTGTGACAGGGTAGACCTTTCCAGTTCTGGTGTGACCTTTCCAGTTGATTTCGGGTCCGATAAACGGACCTTCATCTCCTGGGGGAGATCCGACAACCGAACGACTCCCAGAATCCCACTGATGGGGGTAACAAATGCTACGCACCCATCTTGGAGATCCGGGCAGTCTAGATAAGGCGCCCAGTTCCATGACAGAATATCTTCCGAAGAAGTTTCTGTTAGAAACCGGGAACCGAACCCATTCGGCTGCCGACTTGCAAGAGTTTCCGCCCAGTACGATTCCTCGTGACCGGGGAGAATTAACTCCTGCGTGGCCTGAACAGCATCGCCGAAGCGTGTGTTGTTCATGTTATATAATATCTATATGTAAATCAGGAAAATAAAACAAGCAATTTTGCCGTTCAAAAATACTAAGGCTAATATGTCTAAAAAACGAAGAATCTATTATAACAATAAACGAGTTTCAAAAGGTGAGCATTCAATTATTAAAATACTAAACAAAAATAACATAACATTCGAATCAGAAAAATCATTTACAGATTGTAGAAGTCCTAAAAATAGATTATTACGATTTGATTTCTATTTGCCTAAGTATAATTTATTAATCGAATATCAGGGACACCACCATTATCAACCAATTAACAAATACAAACGGGCAAGAATTACACATGAAAAAACAAAAATTCATGATGAGATTAAACGGCAATATTCAATAAACAACAACATCAGTTTATTAGCGATACATTATAAAGATTTTAAAATTGTAGAAGAAATCATAATAGTATTTTTATATGGGGAAAAAATCAATGGACAAGAAAAAATTAATGGTTCGGTTGGGTAGTAGTTTCGGATACAAAATGGCAGTATTACAAAAAACTGAATCAATCCAAGAACAACAAAAACTTAAGAAAAAGAGCTGATTTCAATAATATAGTTTATAAAATTTAAAGGAGAAATAATCATGACATCAAATATTAATCAATTGGTGCAAGAAAGTTTTGGAAAAGTATTGCGACAAATATTTATTCATAAATTAATATCATCGAACGAATCTGTAGATAAAGAATTGGAAATGTTAAAATCCGCGAACATTCTTACATCTACTAAGGATGTTTATATTTGTTCATTTCTACATCCTGATGGTAATGTGTTAATGTCTTTTGCATTTTCAGAAATAATGAAACCGAATCAAACTTTTAAAGCTTGGTATTCCTATGCTGGACCAAGTAGAGGTCTTTTATATAAAGGTGTTGCTCAGGGACAATCGCCTAATTCTGGTTTCAGTTTAGAAGCAATACAGAAGCCACAGTTTGAAACCAATTCATTTTTATTCTCAGGGATGCCATGCAAATTTAAAAGACTTGCTAGTATTAATTCAGAAGCGATATCAACATCAATTCCAATACCACTTCCACTTCTTATTGGTGTGTATGAAAATATTCGAATAAATTGTTCTGAAAATTCTTTAAAGTTAAACACTATTCAATTTAAAAGAATTAAAGGATTTACACTGCCGCAAATATTTACAAAAGCCAATTATATGTTTGTGTTTAAGTGCACTACTACTTAATTATATCTTTTAAAACGGGAAAACAATCATGAGAAAACAAAAATTTATAGCTTTAGGTGCTAAACTCGGCAGTACTGTTGTGGGTGCTGGTTATGGTGCTGTTAAAGGTGGTATTGATGCCTATAAAGGCACAGGTAAAAAAATGCAAGAACCAGTACAATCTGCTGTTAATAAACCAATTAAAAAGGAGAAATAATCATAACAAACATTAACCAACTGGTACAAGAACCAGTTTCTAAACAAGAAGAGTATCAAAAATTTTTTAAATCAATACTTAAGAAATACAACGCTACGTCTCCGAATCAACTTTCAGGTGCTGATGAGAAACAGTTTTTCGATAATATTGAAAAGGTCTGGACCAAAGAAGAGTCATAGATATATAGATATTATGAATATAATAAACACATCTTTAAAGTTTAAAACTGTTCAAAATAAAAGGAGTTAATAATTAAAATCTATCAATAACATAAATTTTGGGAGGGTTGAATGGTTGTATTATAATACTGTTATGCCTAATTCTTTATATGAATTACCATTTAATGCTAATGATGATTTATTTCAAAAAACTTACACATCAGATGAATTAGAAACATTATATGAATTGTTCGATGTTATGATTGGGTCACAATTATACGTTAATTTAAATCTTAAGATTAAATATAATACATCACTTGAAAGTATTGTTGCTGATTATAATTCTCTTGAGGAATTTATAAATAAATTATTTACAGCTAGTTGTCCTAAATTATTACAATTCAATATAGATGTCCAGCAATTATATTTATTGCATATGTTTTCAGTTTTTTTAATTAAATGTAATAATGAATTATTAAAACTTGATGATGATGTCTTTTTTGAAATGGTATATCTTCCTAATTTATTGTTTGTTTGTTTAAAGTTTTTCATTAAAGCTAGACAAATGATTTGGCGATTTATGCATAAAACTTATGATGAAATTAAAAATAATATGAGAGATGTTATTAATTATTCAGATATAATTCAAATTTTAGACTTTGGGGTAATGAAAAATGATGTAACCGTTTTGTTTTTTAAAGATGTTCTATTTCAGTTTGATCCAGTTTCTTTAATTGATCCTGATTCTTTTTATTTATTAATAGTACATAAAATTTTATTTTGTTATTTGAAGTTAAGGGTTAAAGATTTACCAACTGATAAATTCAATTCAAATATAATTCAGGATAATGTAATGAGTTATTTTTCTCAAAGATCTCGGATTTATGGAGAAGCAATTTATTTAGCGCAACTGCAAGAAATGTGTACTATATCATCGACGACAAAGCATATATATAATTGTTATGATAAATTGAAATTAACAATTATACCACATGAGTTACAAAGGCTTTTTATTTTCGCAATCAATAAAGGTCAACACATGGTTTGTAATAGTCGAATATTGCTAATAAATACAAATCGAGAACTACAAAATATTGATTTTTTTAAGAAGAAAACGCCAAATATTTATAAGTTATTGAAAGCAGTACATGTTAAGTCTAATAATAGTTATGAACGATCAGATCTTAAAATTTTACAAACATCTGTTTACATTATCTTACAAGATCGATTTAAAGATATTTTATCAGATGATATATCTTCATTAGTAATTCGCAACATATCATCTAATTTAATAACGTCTCTTTTTGAAGGTGATTTCATAGATACATCTACAATGACAAAAGTTGTTGTTTCGGGGCAAAAGGTTGTTGATGAATTGTCATATTTTCTGGATTATGTGTTTGACGAATTTAATAATTGATTGGAGTTTGATATATGTTTGAAGATCAAGAAAAAGATAACAAAGCTAACCCGGGTTTAGATAATAAATCTGTTGTTGAAATGAATGAATTAGAAAAAAATATTAGAAATGATATATCTCATGTTGATAATAGAATGTCAGATTTACAAATGTATATAACATCATTAGATTCACAAGTTAAAAAATTAGAAGTGATGATTAAGAATGCTGAAGTAAAAAGGAGAGCGAATTTATACCAGCTTCTTAATGAAACATTAATGATGATTGCTAAATTTCAACAGATCTATCAAACTTATTTACAAACAAAATTTAATTATAGAAGAGAACATAATAATTTTATTTATCGCAAAATTAAATTGGTTGAAATTGAATTAAAAACTGCTACCGGTGGTGATTTAACTCCTACGATGTTATTGTCACTTTTACAGGAATTGAATCGTAAAATAGATTCTGCGGCTGATGAAGATATTAATCCGGTTCAACAATCGTTGCAAGAATTAGAAGATGATGATTTGTATAAAATGGGGTAATATTAGAAAGATCTGAACTGTTTAAAACAGAGGAGTTAATCTATATGCCAATCGATCAAGATTTAAAAGATTCAAGAATATTATATGCAAAACTTGGTATTAATAAAAAGTGGAGTGGAGAGCGGAGTATTTTTGATAATTGTGATTTCCGGCAGATTTCAAAAAATCAAACAGTCCAACCAATTGCATCTATTGAAGTTAAAATGCTTAATAGGGAATCTGGTAAAATCAATTTAATTTATTTAAGCAAATATGAAAATGTCACAATTACGCAAGAATTACTTACAGCAGCTGCAGCAGCAGTGAATCCAAAATTCTTTTTCATTTCATCTCATTTAGCAGATGTGAAGTTGCAAGACATTTGTAAGGGTATTGGTTTTGAAATGATTGTTGATCGAGGTGTTTTAGTAAGAAATCGATTGCCTGTTGATGGAATACATTTAAGTTATGTGCGTCGTTTTAAGTAATTGTTTCTAAATATTGCCGTTCAAAAATAATAAGGAGAAAAATTGAATGAAGGAGACTTTGTATGACTGATAAAAATTATCCGGAGATTCTTAAACAGGCTTTCGACAGGGTGCTCATGAGTAAATTTGGAGATTGTGTTCCACCCTCGCCACTAATAACACCGTTCGGTATCAAACCACTAGATGCACTACTGGGTGGTGGCTTAACTTCGAGTGCTCCTATTGTTTTTTCCAGTACACCTGAGACCGGAAAATCTACTCTAGCACTTCAATTTACAGCTATGTTTCAACAAGCATATAAAAATTCAGTTTGCATTTATCTCAATATTGAAGAAGCAGCTGGTGATATTGGTACTGGTGCGAATAAATCAATTGGTCTTGAAGATAGAATTATAACGTTTGGAATTGATACTGATCGTTTCTTACATAAACCAGTTCTTCTTAATGTTAAAGAAATGTTTGAACTTATTAATGACTTAATTTTAATCAAACCACAAATGGAACAGAAAACTGGCGAATCATATCAAATTCTGTTTATTCTAGATTCAATCGCTGTTGTTTGTAGTAGTAAAGATGCTGATGCCGCTGATCCAAATGAAGTGATTGGTTTTCGAGCTCGTGAATTAACTTTTAGTTTAGCAAAATACAAGAAAGTAATTTCAATGAATCAGATTAGTTTCATAATGATTGATCAGGTACGTAGTAATATTTCTAGCGCATTACAAACACCTTGGCAAAAAGCTGCAAATGAAACGACAGTTGGTAGTTTTGGAAATTTTCAAGCAGCGACTAATATTAATTCTTTAAATCATAATGTTCGGCAGTGGCTTTGGCTATCAAAAGGAGCAGTTCTTAAACCGACGGATCCAATGGGAGTTGACGGTTGGCTCATAAATATTTTTACAGAGAAGAATAAACTTGCACCGTCGAAGTATTCAATACCGGTGATATTCGACAAAAAATTTGGTTTAATTAGATTCTGGAGTGAATATTATTTCTTATCTGAGAAAACTAAAACAGAGCGCAAGTACTGGCCTAAAGAGAAAAAACTTCCATACCCATTATCAATTACAACAAGTGGTAATTCTAGAATCTTAGAAGTAATGGATCCATCGACAGGAAGTATTTTACACAGAAGTGACCCGTTTATGGAAAGAATTGCTTTAGAAAAATATAATAGTGATGAGAATTTTAGACATTGGTTTGATAAAGGAGTTGATATTGCTGTTGATCAAAGAATACAGGTTAGTCTTTTTAGGGGCAATCCTATTGCAAATTATTCAACAGTTGAAACTACAGATAATTTGATTGATACTGTACCTGTTGTTGATAATGTTGCTATAGTAGAAGAACTTGTTGAGCAACCATCTGTTGAATTTGCTCCATCAGAATCTGTTGAATTTATGCCACAGCCTGCTGGTGATATTGATTAAAAATATTTCAATATATAGGAGTTAAACAAAGTGGATTACGAATACATAAATACTATTTGCGAAGCATATTTTAATGATAAACAACTTTACAAATACGATATTTTTAAAAGCATAGATGATGGTGTTATTATTTTACAAAATGAGATGAAGAGTATTGTTCAGAATCTCAGATTAGAAGATGTTGATTTATATTATGATTTGCAATCTCATGATAAATTAGATCAGCAAAAAATTATGTATATATTACTTGATTCATATATGATTGGTGAATTTCCAGAATTGATTGAAGAAGGTTTCTTTGAATTTCTAGGAACAACTGCAGATGTTGCTGTTGATTTTCTTGGAACAGCGACAACTAGTATTTTTAAAGGAATGAGCACATATGTTGGTTTGGCTTTTATTCCTATTGGTATTACTTTTGCTATTATCTTTTTTAAAGGATTGACAAGATTTAAACATTCTATATTTAAACTAATTCATAGTATGGTAATTGGATTGGCTGATATTATTTCTAAATTTACTGTTAGTGGAAAAGTTAAACATGCAATTCTAAACACACATCTTGAAAAATGTGCTAGTAAATGTGGACTGGGAACAAAAAATCCATGGAAAGAGATAAGTAGATTCACAACATTTGCAATAAAATCGGATTTGCCAGTTACTGATAAAGCTCAAGAACAAGCAGAATGTCTTATTAATTGTTATCTTGGTTATATCATTTCCCAAATCAAAACTGTTGCTGAAAGTTATGTGAATTGTTTAAAATCAACAAATGAATTTCCGGGCGATTCAAATGCGATGTCATTATTAGAAATAAAGCCAATGGGTGATCAATGTAAGATTTTTTATGACACTCTCAGAAAAGTTGAAAAAGAATTTCAAGACACAGTTAATTATATTTTTGACAATAATCCTAGAGAACGACAAGACTGGGCAAATAAGTTTAATAGTGCGATTTTAGAATCAATGAAAGTTAATCAACGACAATCATTTAAACCGCAATCAGATCAGAGGCAAAAGTTTAATCAAAATCAGAGACCATCTTTCAAGAAAAACCAACGGTATTAGGAGGGGTTCAAAATGCGACAAACAATGGTAGTACGATCCAAATCTGCAAAACTTCAAGCAGCTGCAGGTTCAATGGCTGTGCAATTGGCAAAAGCCGCGAATGATCCAGTGTATAAGAATTTTAAAATATTTCGAGATAAATTTTTTGATGCGAAGAAAAAGATTCAAATGAAGTATGGTAAACGTGCGATGATGGCCGTTAGAAAAAGGTCTGCTAGTCAATAGTGTTACATTTAATAATTTATATATAGATATTATATAATGTAATTAGGATTATTTTTTAATTTTGACGCATTATATAATATTTTAAGTAAGGAGACCAATGTATCAGGAAATAATTTCATCACTTGATAATAATCAGCAACCGAATAATCAAATTAATAACACTACTGAAAAATCAGTTAATAACCAAATAACAAAACTATTTGATGTTGATGAATTTGTTCAAGAAATGGCACAAACATCTCATGAACGGAACAAACAGCATCATGAATATCAAGAAAATCTAAATGCTTATGATTTGACAATGAATTGTAGTCGTCAAATTATTTTAAAGATTTTAAATTATCCAATAGAATCATATCGCGATGCTTGGTTACCATTGAAATTTAGAGCTGCCTTAGGATCAGCAGTTCATGATTTTATTCAAGGTAATTATTCTGGGTTTACTGAACTTGAACCTTCTATGAAGATTCCAAGTATTAAAACTTCAGTTAGATTGGATTGTCTTATTAATGATAATGTTTTAATTGAAATTAAATCATGTACATTTTCAGATTATGAAAAGATTTTAAGAACTAGAACTCCTAGAGATGCTGATTTTTATCAATCTATTTTTTATAGATGGATATTACACAACCATCTTAAAGAAGCTCAGCAACAAACAAAAACAAGAACACCACCACCAAAGTTAGACAAATATGATATCAAATACATACAATTGATTTATGTTGCACATGATTTATTGGCTTCCGATATAAATTCATTATCTGAAGCAAAAGCATTAAATTCTAAAATTAAGAAAATGTTAAAATCAAAGTATAATCAGTTTTATTTCATTACTGCTTTGACATTAGATTTGAATGTTATTGATCCTGTCCCTTATGAAGAGTATGTTGTTGGAAAACTAAATCATATTTTACAACATTTAAAAAATAAAACTCTTCCAAGATTAGATGATCCATACATTAAAGATAGTTGCTTTTTCTGTCCATACAAACAAGTTTGTAAAACTCTTTAATAATCATTTCTGGATTTAACAATTCGTGTTGTCTAATACAAAACAATATAGACTGCTGTAATATATTGTTTTGTATTAGAATTTTATTTTTCGTTAAATTTAGAGGAATTGAAAAAACAATGGCTTATTTATTAGAAGTAGGAATTCGCCGAATTAGTGATTTGAAAAATGTCGATATATTATTTCAAAAACTTAAATCGGCAAAAGATAAAGCAACAAAAGAAAAAGTATTGCGTGAAATGGAAGTTGAATTAGAAAAGATTTTCGGAGTTCACGTTGTTATTGATTTTCACTATTTTGGATTGCATGCTGATAATTTTGCCGTTCTACCTTGTATAAAACCTAATAAAAATGTTAAGATTAAAGAGAAAGAAGATTTTACAAAGTTTATTAATGTTAAACGCGTTGATCTTATATTTGGAAATGATTTTATTAAGAAACATACTTCCAGAGAACTTACAGCAATACTATTACATGAAATTGGACATTTGATTAATTATTTATCAAGAGCGATGTCTTTATTTCTCAAAATTATATATCCAATTTATTTAGTTACTCGTGGACTTCGAATGATACCAATTATAGGTGGTGTTTTTTATCCACTCTTTTTAATTACATCAAGAAGTTTGCATTTTGTAGAACATATTGGGGAATATCAAGCAGATGAATTTGCAGCTAAATATGGATATGGGGATGAGCTTATTTCTGCAATTAAAAAATGGAAGAATGAAGAATCAAAAATTAAGAAAGGCACAACATTACTTCAGCGGTTATCAATGTTGCAAGAAATATTAAGCGGAACAAACCATCCAGCAAATAAAGATCGAATTTTAAAAATTGCTGAAGTTATGAAAAGAAATTATTTAAAACGATATGGTGGAAAGAAAATGCAGAAACTTTTAAGTGAATATAAGGTGTAATAATGCAACTTACAACTACTAGAGCACCTACAGCTTTACAAACCGTACGTCAGTCAGGGATTATGCGAACTCCAGCTCATGGGGGACAGAATCTTGTTTTTGTTTACCCATTTGTATGTGATGAATCTCTTAGAAAATATTCTAGTTTGTTAAGAGATTTTCTTACTGTAGATATTATGAGTCAAATTAAAGTATCAAATGTTTTAAACATTACATCCAGTTCATCTAGAATCGGAATGGTTGGAACTGGAAAAAATGCAGTTAACCCAGCACAGGAAGTGCGTCGCAGTCTTTGGAATGTTGGTAGTATGGGTGACCAAACTCCTAATTTTGCTGACGATGATCGATTTGAAAGAGCCGAACATCAAGAACATGTTGCTAATTTTACGAGGTTTATTACTGATCAGATTCGTAATAATCCAAGATATTCGATATTGCGACCAATTATTTCTAGTTTGGTTGTTGAGAATTTAATAACAATTCCACTGATAGTTGGAACAAAAGAATATACTTTTAAACCAACAATTTTATATTGGATATTATTGGCGGCAATTTCAACTGGAACAAGATTAGACAAACCGTCAAGTCTTAATGCTCTTAAACCAATTATTAATGCAATGCCATCTGAAAATTATATTGAGTTTTCATTTTCAGATAGGACTCGCAATGAATTACTTGCAAGTTCTGGAGTTTCGCGTACTGGTAGATTACAACGATCAACACCTCAATTTGATAAACAGATTGACCGTTATGTTAATACTAATACTGATATTGTTGTTGGGACATTAGCTAAAATTGTTAATCCTAATTTTTGGGCATCTGAAACAGGTAATATTGAAACTCGTTCTGGACTTACTTTGGGTAATGTTCCTCGAATCCAAACGGCAACGCAAAAAAGAACATATGATGCAGCAATTGCATCATTCAATACATATATTGCAAATCTTGTTCCTGGATTAATTTTTGATTTAGAATCAATATTGGGTCCATTACCAACTGATATTAATATGCCTATGAAAACTGATCATTTACTTAATCAGTTTTCAACTATTGGAAATAATGGAATGGATTTATTGAGTAGTAATCTTGTCACTTCATTACAAAATATTAATATTACTGCTGGTGCCGGTATTGAAAAAGCTGTTAAGAAACTTGAAGACATACAGGCGATGTGTGAAGAAAATAGTGATATTGGTGAAAATGTTGGTCGAATTCTTGAAGATTTGAACAATAATCAGTTAGGTGCTGTTACAAGCCCATCTCAATATAGAAGATTTTTTAAAGCATTTAATAATGCAGCTCAATCATTTTCTGTTAATAGTCGGACCTATGAAAGATGGTTAATAGATATTGTCGACGATGCTTCTCAAACTGTATTAACAACTGCACTTAAAGCGGTATTTGATCAGATTAAACTTGAAATATCTAATTTTATAATGCAGGAATATCCAGCTGGAAATCCACAGTTGTTTAATTCAATATCGCCAATATTTCCATTGATTCCACCATTATCAGATCCTGCTTATGGTGGTAGATATGCAAATATAGTTATAATTCAACCTGGGATGGAACTTGTAGAACTGGTTGTTATTGTTAATGATTTTATTGAAGGTATGGCAAACATTATTTATTTTTTATTTTTGTACAATTTCTTTTCTTATACTTGTATTTTTATGCGTGATATTGATGTTGATATTGAAACTCAACGGCGAGATGCTTTAGAATTTCCTAATTATTGTTTAACAGTTCCTTTAGAAATCATTAAGGCTCTTTATGCAATACAACGAGCAAGAATGTTTCGACAATTAATGCAAGTAAAAAAAGAAAGTCAAGTAACTAATATTCCAAGTAATGTTGATGATTTAAATATTGGTTGGAATAATGTAAAAAAGATCATAGAATTAATAATTAGACAGCTTGGTGTACCGAACATCATAGTTGTTGATGAAGAGAAAAAAATGGTGTATTATAAATTTATGTTTATGGATATTGTTAATAAATTAAACATTAGTTCATTAGAAAGTTATGTTAAACATCAGCAAGATATTTTGCCAGGATTTTAATTAATTAAATTTAACTAGTTGGGGTAAAAAATTATGTATGCTAATACATTAGAGGAACAATATAAATTAAGTGCAATGAGTTTGGAGGCATTAAATAGAATTCGTTCTAAGAACGAAGCAAAATTACAAGAAGAAAAACAACCCAAGAAAGATTATGCCAGATTAATTTTTGAAGAGTATGATGAGGATTCTTTTTCTTTAAAACTTATGTGCGATTCTATATTTTACAATTGTCTTATTAAACGTTTAGATGAGACATATGAATCTGATGTTCAGAAAATGTTTGGGGAGTTGGCTTCTACAACACGTCAAATTTATGAACATATTAATATCAAACCAAAATTGTATGGGTTTAATGAATCTGAAGTGCAAAATGATTCACAAGAGATTTTAGAAAATAAATCAGTACAATTAATTACAGAGTTTTTAGATCATAATTATTATTCTTTAACTGATAAACAGTTAGAGATGTTATATCTCAAAGAAGTTAATACGGTAGCAAAGAAATTGATTGTAACTGAAAATGTTGAAACTGAAGACGCTGTTAATTTTGCTCTTAAATCTGTTATTGTTGAATCTTTAATTAATCGAATTAATTTTCCAATGATTATTAAAGATAGAGTTAATGAATTGGTCACATCTGATAATTATGGGATGATTTTTGATCAAGACCAACTTATAAACTTATGGAATCGATTTAGCGAACAATCTAGAAGTATTTCTAAAATAGTAGCAACTGTTGTTTAAGGTAGGGGGTTATTTATGAGTCGGATTAATCCGATTGATTTAGTTTTGCAAAAATTACATGCCACTTTTAAGGCAGACCCGCGTCTTGAACGATCAATTCAACTTGAACTTGAAAAATTGGTACGTATGACTTATCAAGATTCTATCACTCAGAAAACTGGTTGGTGTATGTTATTAAAAGTCCCACATCTTGCCGTTATAAATCTTTTCAAAAAACTAACTCTTGACGAAAAAACGATTAAACGAATGTTTCTTGATCAATTTAATATTCCTGGGGATCCGTTTATGTGGGGTAATAGTTATTATCATATTTTATTACTTTTAGTTTTATATGGTGTAAAATATGGTAATGACTCAATGGCCAAGAATGCTGAAATACTGGTTTTACTTAAGTTATGGAACGGTAGAAGATCTCATCTTATTCCTTATTGTGATCCAGATACAATGCGTTATGTAATTGCTAATTTATCAGGGCGTAGTTATTTTAAGAAATTTGATTCTCCAATGACACTTCTTATGTCGCATTTTGCTCCGACATTACTTAAAAAATATGGAAGCCAAATGCGATTGAACAGTGATGTTATTAAAAGATTTTTTGATCAATCTTTTGGCCGATTAAGACAACTTTTTATTCAAGATCGTGCTCCTGATTTAAAATCTGGTATTGTTAAAGCAAGAGCTGGAATAGCAACTCTTTATTTTGCTGCTAAAGATAAAGGGTATAAATTATCAAGTTCGAAAATGAGATCCAATCTTGACGATGATTTTGATGTTGTTGATTTTTATTCTTCTGGTGAATTTGATGAAATCATTGAATCTATAACTAATTATATTATTATTAATATTCAACCTAAATATGATAAATCTGTTATTGATTTTATTCATAATCAGTCCCATGTTAATAAAAACATTATTAATTTATTATTAACGTCAATGCATTCTGTTAAATATCAGAAACATATACAAGAGATACTTGAACTTTTTTTACGACAACTGCAAGTTAATGATAAATTTGATGTTTGTATTCCTGATTTTCTTTCTAATGTTGTTAAACGAAAAGTGGTTGCTTCTAAACATTCACCTGTTGTTATGCAATTCAAAACACTTATTGGCGATCTTACTGAAAAGATTTTTGATGATAAAATAAATTATGCTCGTTATTGTGAATATTCCGATCCGATAAGAGGTCAACTTCGTAAAATTATTATTTATGGTATTGCTTATAATTTACAAAAATTTATTTGTTCAAAAGTGCAGAGAAGGTGATTGTTTATGAGTACACAACTTATTAGTGAAGTTTTAAAAATGTCGTTGGAATCAAATGGTATTTTGCAATATTTTAATAATTTACTTATGGGAGTTTCTATTGATGGTGAAGAATTTATGCCAGATATAAATGGTTATTCCCTTATTTTTATGATGCCTCCAGATTTGTCTGGCTTTTCTTTAGGTGGTGGTGTGAAAGAGTATATGCAAATAGTATCTAAGAAATTTGTTTTTTTAGCAATTGATTTTACTCCCCCAGCTATACAAGTTACTAGTGCTCAAGTTTCTGGAACATCTGGAGGCATCCCTTATGGAACAAAAGTAAGTAAAGGTGGGCAGTGTTCAATAACATTTCTTGATACTTCTGAATTAAATACATTTTCATATCATAAAGTTTGGGTTGATTATATTGATAAAATTACTAAAGGAAGCATTACTCCTAGTGAGAATTATTTAGATCCTAAAAATAGTGATTTTGGTTCTATTGATTATATGGCAAGTGCATATGTTATTCGTATGAAACCAGTTGCTGGGGCTTCTATGATTGGTGATGATATTGTTTATGTTGGAAAAGCAACAGGTATTTTTCCACTTAATGTTCCTGATAAAGAAATTATAGGAAAACGAGATTCTAATGAATTAACAACTTTACCTATGAATTATGCTTGTGCAAGATATGAGGCGCGAACAATGGAGGATGTCGCTGGTTTAAATTCATGGATTTTTTATGAATTTATGACCGATTGTGGGAGTATGTATATGGATTTATAAGAAGTGTCATTATTTATCTAAAATTGTATTACCCAATTACACATAAGATTAAAGCATTTTGCCGTTTAATTCAAAAATAATTTATAAAGAGGATTCGTATGAGCACATCTTTTGGATCATTAACGACTCCAAACGACTATATTACTTATTATTATAATCTACTTAAAACAGAGTTAGATAAAAAAGAATTACAAATATCAAAAGTTGGGTTAATTGGATATTTAATGAATATATTCGGTTACACTCAGTTTGATATTAAACAATATTTTGATTATCTTTTTAAAGAAGGTTTTCTAGCAACATCTGATGTTGATGATAATTTAATTCTTCATGGTAGTATTTTTAAGTATTCACTATCAAATGCAATACCGGCTTCTATTGTTGGTACATTTTCATTTGATTTTGCTGCTATTCCAACTAAAAGTGCAGATGTTGTTAAGCGAGAAATTTACATTACTGATTTAAAAATCAATGTTGGTGGTTTGATTTATACTCTTGATTCTCAATATCTCATTATTGATCAATCTGGTAATTATTTATGTCAAATAACAGATGGTTCTGGTAAAATTTTTAACATTCCTTTTTTATATGGTAATCCAAGTATTACTATTAAAGATCTTAAACAATATTCTCCTGAAGAAGTTGTTTTTAATTCTCCTGATTATGCTCAAGGAACATTCTATGCATATTCAATAACTATTGATGAAGATGTGTATTTGTCAAATGTAACAGTTTATGTTAATGGTGTTGAGTACGAAACCAAAACTGTTAAATGGGATTCATCAGTTGATGATAAAGTTGTATTTATTCGTCAAATGTCTAATAAAATTTTGATTGAGTTGGGATCTGGAATACATGGAAATTATGTACCTAACTCAGAAATTAAAGTTGTTATCCAGACAACAACTGGCTCACAGGGTAATATTGCTACCCAGACTAGTAATCCCTATAATGGAAATGTTATTATATATGACACATTGAGTGATGATTCGACACAAGGACCAATATTGGCAGAAATCACTTCTTTTATTACTGTTAATATTGAATATGGAGAAAATGGTACAGATCAATTAGAAGGAACAGGGTTAAGGTCTGCAATTCTTAATTATGTATATACTAGAGATAATTTGATATCTGAATTGGATTTTAATAATATTCTTGAACAGCACACAACTGATAACTTTGTATTATTTAAGAAAACTGATTTTGTTGAGAATATTATTTACAACTTTATTCCATTTCAAAATAAGCAACTAGTACCCATTAGGTCATTTTCATATTCTCCAAGTAAAAATGAATTTGATACTGCTGGAATGTATCGACCAGAGTTTGCAATTAATGGAACAATTTTTATTAGTCCGTTTTTGTACAACTGGGATTCTTTTTTACATATCTATAAAGGATATATTATTGATCCGGTTATTAGAGCATATTTTTCAGATATTGATATTGAAAATAATATTACAGAAATTCCACCAGCAATGAGTATTACAGCAACTTATTTAAATTCATCTGAAGAAGTACGATTTGATATGACTTCATATGAAGATTTGACAGGTTATTCTGCGTTAATTTCTATACCAGAAGTTAATGTCGAAACTGTAGCTATGACAAAAATAGATACTAATACATTTCGATATGTTTATCCATCTGGTATAATCTATGATCCAATGGATGTTAATGTTGTAGTTTCTGATACTACTACTTCTACAAAATTGTTTACATATCTTGTTGAAGATATGACTTTAGTTACTGATGTATCTGATATCTTTTTTCTTAAAACATATGGAGATACTACTAATTACGTTCTTAATATCCCAGTGATGCCTGAGTATGATTTTAGTTTAGATGAAGATTATTACATTCAGAAATTTATTTCCTTATTTGGTTCGCTTGGGTTGGATGATAAGACAAAGATGATCTCTGATGAAGTTCAATTGAGATTTATTAATTCTGATCGAGTAGAAGCTTCGATTCTTGAGGAGTTAACAACCG
>Ga0075113_1000242_pt1 | contig 17364 bp, 20 predicted proteins | sample AntAceMetag02UKA_FD_69788 | JGI IMG/M metagenome (GOLD analysis project Ga0075113, IMG submission 69788) | Saline lake microbial communities from Ace Lake, Antarctica - Antarctic Ace Lake Metagenome 02UKA | ecosystem: Environmental > Aquatic > Non-marine Saline and Alkaline > Saline | place...
GCTGTTTCTTCTTCTAATTCAGCTATTGCTTCTATTATAGATATTTCTAATTCTTTAATATTTATTGCTCAATTATCTATAGTAAGTAATACGTTTGCATCTGCTTTAAATTGAGTTAAAGAATTTTTCATTGATAATGCAAAATCTTTAGCTTTAGCATCTGCTGCTTCAAAAGAAATTTTTAATGCTGCAACTTTAGCCTCTAAGTCTTCTACTAAGTCTTTTAAAATTTTAAAATAATCAGCCAATCATCATAATGTTATTTTATTTGTTCACGTTAAATTAGCTCTAAAACTAACAAGTTCTTTATTTGTTTCTCATAAATCATAGAATATTCTATTAAATGAAGCAGATAATCAAGTAGATATTCAATCTGTATTAACAGAAGCTCTATTTGTCTCTACTCATAATGTCATTATCTTTGCGGTAAGATAACTTATAATATCAGATGTATTAGCTCAATCTATTATTAATCATTGAAAAGCCTCTCAAGACTTAAATGTAAATGACTTTTTAGTTTCATCTGACAATTTATTTAAATCTCAAATTATTGTTCATACAATAGCTCATCAAGCGTCCTTATTAAGTAATTTTCATATATTATCATACCTATCCTTTATATCTTTAACTAATCAATCATCAATTCATTTTTCTCAAAGTACTTTAAGTGGTTCTCAAATTATTTTTGTAAGAACATCTTTAGATTCATTTAAAAAATCAACACTATTCTTTTTAAATGGGTCTAAAAAATCTTTTTTCATTCAATCTAAAGAAATACTGAACAAGTCTTTGAATCAATATTCTTCTTTTTTAGGAACTACTAATTCTTTATCTATATCTTCTTTAAGCTTTATAACTTCTTCTACTATATCTTTTCTTTTTTCCCTTAATACGTCTACTACATCATCTATTGCTAATTCAGTATTGTCGCTTAATTCAGTAAATACTTCCTCACTTATTAATCATCTTGCTAGCGATAATCATAATAACATTCAAGCCGCTTCCATTTCTCTAGCTTGTACAGCATTATTTACTAATATTTCATCAGATATTATTTGTCAATGTTCTTCCATTACTTTTTTTATTTCTTCAACATCTAATCACTTAGCCATATTCATTAAGAATGTTTCTATTTTGTTTCAACTTTCAATTATTCATTTCTCAAAAAATTTATCAAATGACTCAATCATTCATACTGCTGCTTCTTCTGAAACAAGAGATAGTGCTTTCTGTTCAAATTCATTTCTTACTAATGAAAATTTAATAGAAGCATTTTTTCAAGTGAAGTCCTTATCATCTATTCATTCAACTAATTGAATATATTTTTCTATATAATCTTCAGCAAATTCTCAAGTAGCAAATTGGCTATTGATTTTTGATAATTCATTTTTTAAATTAACAAAATCTTTTTCTGTTTTAATTACTTTAGTAGATAATTCATCAAGAGTAGTTAAATCAATTCAAAGTATTTTTCATTTATCATATGCTAATTGTAAGTTTTCTTGTTTAAATGATTCAACATTATTTCTTAATATATCTAATTCTGTCCTTTCTCTTTCAAATGTAGCTTTAAGATTTCATGTATCTAATCATATTGACCTCGAGAAAGCATATGCACTAGCTTCTCAAACATATAATAATGCTCTTCAGAAATTTCTCATATCTGTAGTAAAATCTCAAAAATTTAATCAAAAAAATGCAGTAGCATTATTTAATTCATTCATACTAGTTGTTAATTTCTCTATTGAACCTATAGTTTCATCTTCTATAGCTCATCAAACTCACTTAATTGATTTAATTAAATCACTATTTGCTGAATGAATCGTTCAAGCCATTTTTTTATAATCATAAAATTTCTTTATAAATCATCATACTAACAATATAATTCATCATATAATAGCAAATCTACTAATTACAGATAAAAATGTCCTTCAAGCTCAAGCTGCTGCTAAAGTAGATTGGCTAGCTAATTCATTTGTTGTTTTTAATCTTGCTATCTCTAGTCTTGCAGCTTTAGCTCTTACTTGTATTGCTTGTAAATTAGCAACAAATAATTGTAAAGAATTTCAAGCTAATGCTATCTTAAATGCTATAAATGTAGACGCTAATAATGCTATTGTGTCTTCTGTGTTTTTTGCATTTAATCATGTAGCTCATAATATAATATTAAATACTTTAAATAATCAAGATACTAGTTTTACTGATACTCATAATACTGAAGTCAATACTCTTCAAAAGTTTAATAATACAGTAACGGTCTCTTTTGCTGTTTTTGTGAAGTTTTTTAAAAAATCTCACTCATTTAACTCATCCATTTCATATAAAAAATATTCTACAAAATCGAATATTTCATCCTTTAAAAAAGATATAACAATTGCTACATTTTCTCAAAAATCCTTAATTCATTTTATTGTTTCTTCACTAGAAAATATTGATTTAAGCTCTATAGCTATTCATCTTAATGCTGGAACAAATCAACTCATAAAAGTTTGAGACAAAATAGATATAGAATTTGCAAATATTTCTAATATTTTTTTATCTGTATTTAATGCGTTTTGAAATCTTTCATTAAATTCAACTGTACGTTTCCATCAATCTAATCAAGCATCTATATTTATATTTAATCTTTCTATACCTTTAGCAGAAGCTAACGCTGTAAATGCTGTTTGTATATTAACATCAGTAAATCAAATTCATCTAATAATTGCAGATTTAGATGCAGCATCAAAATTAGCTAATTCTTCTACAAATATTTTTAAAGCTTGAACTCATCATTCATCTTTTAATGAATCATAAAATTTGTCAGCTAATCAATCATCCATTTTATTAAGTACTTCAGAGAATTTTTCTGTCTCTACTTGTGCTCTTTGTAAGAATTGAACTACTGGAGTACCAGCTCTTTCATTGGTTAAACCAACATCTTTCAATGCACCAGCAAGACCTATTATCTCATGTTTTGCTGCTCAAGAAGCATTAGCTACTGCACCAAACCTATTTATAAGTTGAGTTAAATCGTCAGCAGAAGATGTACCAGCTGCTGCTACTTTAGATATAGAAGATGCTAATTTTTCAGATTGGTCAAATGATAAGTTTAATACATTTAATGCTTTAGCTAATTGATTAGAAGCCTTTTCAGCATCTCATCATCAGAAATCAGTTTCTATTGCTTGTAATTTTGTAATTGTTTTTATAAATAATTTCAATTGAGCATCTCATTCTTTTAGAGGTATACCTAACTTAACTGCGTCTAAAGCCATTGCAGATAATTCAGCTCTTCATATTCAAGTTTCTAAAGATAATTCAGTAATATCTTCTTTTAATGAGTTTACTCATCTTTCTAATTCACTCCAAGAAACATTTGCATCTTTTGCTGCATTAGTAACTTCTACTAATTTATATTCAAACTCTAAAAAGCTAGCAGACTGTTCTAAAAACTTTTGTCATAATTGCAATCATAATAAAAATCATCATAACTTTACAATAGTTCACGTAAAAGATGAAGCTGAAGATTGAGATTTTCTCATTCAACTACTTATTTTCTTTGTAGCACTATCTGATTTATCTCATAACTTAGTCATAGAAGAAGTTATTTTTTTAAGTTCAGATAATAATGCTCATGTAGAAGCTTTATCTCACATATCTCATATTTCTTTTGCAGTTGCTTTTGTATTCTTTTTTAATCAAAGAATTCTTGTATTTACTTGTCTTAAATTATCGTCTAAATCTTCAAGTCATTTTGGGTTTACTTTCTGATTAGAAAATGACTTCAAAGACGCTTTCGCCTTTCAAGTTCTTGTCACCATAGTGTTTAGTTTTGTATTTGTGGTAGTAAGTGCCGTATTTAATAAACTAAACTGTTTCTTAACACTTTTTACTTCTACTCATAGACTTTTTAGTCAAGTTTCTAATCCTTTAAATCATTTAAATTTATCTAAATCTCACAGTAAATTCAAAAAGAGCTTCAGACTAGTATTCATACTGTCGAAACTCTTATCAATAGTTTTTATATTTTTATTAACTCATTTGTCTTTTGATTTAAAGTCAAAATTCATTTCTGCCATTTAGAATCGGATTAATTATTAAACAATTCAGATTCATAGACTATTTAAGTCTTCATCTGAAGCATCATCTACATCTGTTTTTTTGTCTAACGATAATTCATCCCAGCTTGGAATATTTACTGAATCGTTTTTCCCAGCAAATATATTATGTATATGTAATTGCACTAAAGACGCTAGTTGTAAATTATTGGTATATCTTTCTTCTGCTATAAGTTCTATACAGTTTGATACCCATGCTAACGTCTTTCATAATATATATTCATCTGTATATCAATAAGAACTTCTTATAGTATGTATCATATATAATATTTCGCTTACTTTGTTTTCTTTACTTGAGATAGTTTGTCATTCACTTTCGACATCATCTCCCTTATTGTCAAAAAAAGGGTTTCAATATCTTCAAAATCTATTAAAATATTAGCTAATTTTAATAAATCTGCAACATTGAACAAGTTTTCTATTTCATTTATGTCTTTTGACGATGGGTTTTGCTCTCATGTCAAAATAATACATATTAGTTCGTATAATGTATTTTCATCTATTGACGCTAAAATAAGAGAAAGTTCTCCCATTTGTATGTCTCATTTACTCATTTTGTCTGATAATTCTTGCATATTAACAGTGAATTGTCCCATTAGGTCAACTATTTTTAAAATAGAACCTAATTTCAATCTCTTCATTCTAAATTCTTTACCTCAAAAGTCTATTGAAGCAGTTGTTTTATCTATTATAGTGTCAATTGTTTTCTTATCCATCTTATTTAATTATATTATAAAATTATCATTCTTTCTATAACCATAATATTTTATAATTATAGAAAGAGGGATAACCCCTCTTTATGTTTATCCTGTGAATGTACCGTATGTTTGGTCAATTACAACACCGAATTGTTGGCTAACAGCCTCCTCTGTGTCAGCAAATAATTTAAACGATATTGGTAACAATGTTTTCTCACCCTTTCTATAAGCATGTTCAACATCTGAACCATCATATTTTGCTCTCCAGAATACATACAATCTCATATACATATATTCTGTCAAACCAGTACCAGTTTTTCTTTTATCAACTTGAAATCCTAACATTCTTTCTGGTATATCATCTGTTGCAGATATTCCAACAACTACTTCGTCTGGGTCTACTGTTGTAGAAGCTGTTTCACTTCCAGTAATCCAAGCATAGTTCAAGTTTGTAAGACTAGATTCAGCTAAACTTGTTGATAATGTCATATTCCATTGAGTAACGAATTCATCAATAGGTCAAAGAACTTGGTCAACTGTCCATTCTTCTTTGTCATATCCTCTAGTAACTGATAAACCACCATCTGTAGCACCAACATCTATCCAACCTGTTTGTAGGTCGTATGGATGACTTCCTGTCATATCAAATACGTCAGAAAATTTAGTAGGTTTAACTGTTGCTTCCTCAGCTATAATTATTCTAGCTGCTCAACCGAATATATTGTTTTTACTTAAAACACTTCCTGCCATCTTTTTTTAAAATTAATTTATAAAATTTCTTTACTATACTATATACTATCTCAATCATAGAATCTTATAACGAAATGAGTTTCTTTATATCATCATACATCAGATATTTCGTCCCTCACTCATCATTTAATCTCTTGCCACTTTATTTCATTGTCTGTATATTGATTACACAGAACATCTACTAACATTAATCATAAAGGTCTAGCCGTAAAAAACGTCTCAGCCCTTACTATAAAATACACATCATAGTATCAACTCTTACTTCATCATACCTGCTTTACACATAAAGATGGTGAAGTATTTTTATCAGAGTTTTCTTGAAACATTGATATATATATATTATCTCACAATATATTGAAATAATCATTTCATTGAATGAAAACTATTACATCCCTTATTATATCTTTCATTTCCTTAAATTACTATCTAAACTATCTCTAATTATTCTATTTAAATCAGTTCTCGAATTGAAATATGCTCTTCAAAGAACATTTCAATATTTACTAGTTTCAAAATCATCAGCATAATCAACTTCATTAACAACACTAACTCAAATCTCTCAAGCAAATTTAACATTCTTATATCATAATCAAAGTTTGTCTATATTTCTTCTAGTATAAGTTTTTCAAGACCTTTTTCATTTTAAAATCTTTGTAACTCATCATATATCACCTCTTGATATTCAAGTTCATCATCATAAAGTAACTACTTCAAAATTTTTTCTAAGATTAAATGTAACATTATGATTAGTCTTTAATTCTTTAGTCTTAGCATAATATTCTTTTCAATCAGAATCTTCACGCTTCTCTCGTATATTAGCTCTTCTACCAACAACTGGTTCGAAATCCATTATATTTTTAGCACGCTTAATTAATTCATCTCAAGCATCATAAAGAGCTTTTTGAGTAGCTGCATTAATATATTCAGATAAATCATGTTCAATGTCAAATTTTATACTAGCTTCAATCATTTTTAAGTTTTAAGGTTATTTCATAATGATGTAAACCATTATCGTCTCATAAAGAAGATAAATTATATACAGTATATTCTCTATCATCAACAGTATTAGAGTTTTTGTCTAATATGTTTGTAATAATAGAATTAACTTTTATATCAGTTAATGGTTCTGTAAATAATAAAGCATCATACTCTATTTCAAACTTACTATCTCACGAATCATTATATCAAATATCTGGATAATCAATATAACACTTTATTGTTTGTGTTACTCTTGAATAAAATCTCTCGTTATATTCGTTTCTTCAAGCTTCAGTCTTAATGACTAAGTCACATGTATAAGGTAAGAATTCAGTTATAGCCATTATCTATTATGTATAAGAGTTTTTAAATCTTTAAGTCTATTTGCAAAGTCCAAATATCCTCATTCGTTATTGAAGTAATTTAATGTTTCCTTTTCAACTTCTTTAGATTGTTTAAACCCAAAGAAACATACTCAATTAACTTCTGTTACATCAACAATTTTATAGTCTTTAACCAACATATATGCTGCTAAAGATATATCTTTTGTCTGGAATATAGTTTCACTCATTTAATTTCAATTTTATTAGATAAAATATATATTTCAATCTTCTAAATATTTGTTCCTAATTTCTGTTATTACTTCGTCTATATTTTCTTGCGTTACAGTTCAACCATCATAATCTATCTTAAATCTTCACAATTGTTTAGATTTAATTCAAGATGATGCTTCTGATATATTTCTCCTATTGTATTCAAAGATTGTCATCATTCTAACAGCCTTTTTAATATCACTAGGAACATTAACAGTTGTGAAATGTCATACGTTTCAAGTTATCTTATATTTATAAGCAGATTCTGGTATTGATAGAAAACTAGTATCAATTATTTTAATCATATTTTCTGTATTAATATACATTTCTGAATCTACTACTGTAGTTATTCAAGTAACTTCCTCTAATTCTATAGAAATTAATTCTTTGAGTGGAGTTTTATGCAAGAAAATCACTTTTGTATCAAACGGCATCTGATACCATGTTTTTTCTTCTATCCAAAACCTATCTCATCAATCTAGTATATCACTATTTTCTAATATTAGTTCATCTATTACTTCTTCACCTCAAGTTATGTCTATAAACTTTGAGATATAATCTCTGTCTATGTATCAACTCATCTATGTATATTATTAATTAAAAGGGCAAGAGCGGAAGCCCCTACCCAATCTTTTTATTTAATTTCTTTAACTTCAATTATTTGTCCAAGTCCAGCATCAATCATATATTGTATAGCTTCTTCATTTGATGAAATAACTTCTACTCTAGCACCCTTTAAGAATTTATGTCTTCCTATTGAGTATGTTAAATTACTGAATGTTGGTTGAAACATTCTAGTTGTTTTTGTTTCTATGTATTCGGTAGATATTTTTTCTAATTTTGAAGTTGTAGTTTTAACTGTAACTCCTTTTTTAGTTATACCTCCGTTATTTTTTACTTTCTTCGACATCTATTATTTGATTATTATTAAATTAGTAATCCAATGTTTTTGTATATGCTATTGCATCTGTATCTTCTATTTCGAATCCTAATCTAGTAGATATTTTATACAAGTTAACTTCAGACATGATATTTCTATCCTTTTCTAGTCTCATACTTCTATGCATTCCAACAATAAAGTTGTTCTTTGGCATAAGTACAGCCCAAGTATCGTCTAAGAAAGGAACTGGAACTACGTCTATTCCGTATACTCTTATTGCACCGTTTGTAACTAACGCGTCATCACCCATTCCTGTAGACCTAGCTGATACAGTATCTCTGTAATCTTGTTCTGCATTAGAACCTACGAAGAATACTAACCTACCTCTGTCTCTTCTATATTTAGTAGGCATAGCTTTTATTAAGTCTGAAAAGACTGCTTTACCTAATTTTGGAGCTGTTGCATATGTAACTACGTTTGAAACACCATCTATAAGTTGTTTTAAACCGTTTTGAAGAGCAAGATATGGGTCAAGTGAAGTAGTATCACCATCTATTGCCAATTCTTCTATATCATTAGCAAATTGTCTTGATACCATTTTTATCATAGTATCTTCAAATCCGTCTCCCTCTATATTGTCTTCCAAAGTTTCATAAGTTATAGACCAAGGTACTATAATTTTCTTTGTAGTCAATTCTATTTTACTAGTTGTTATACCAACATATTGCGTTGAACTTGGAGCTACACTCTCAATTCCAGCTGTTGCTACTCTTCCAAGACTCAATTTATCAATTTCCATTACTGGAGATTTCATAAAAATGTTTCTTGTATATTGCATAAATGTGCTTTCATCAACTACAGAATCAAAGAATTTCTTTGCCTGTTCTGGATTTAGTAAACCACCGTTACCAGCACCATCCATATCGCTAGTTGATATTTTTCTTAATGTGTCTTCTCTGCTACCCATTATTTTAAATTAATATATTAAATAAATTAAGATTTTACTGTTTCAATAAATCTTTAAATGATACGTACTTCTTACTAGTTGTTTCTACTGTTTTTTGAGTTGAAACACCAGCTTTTTTCTTGATTTTATCTACGTCTTCCTTGATTTCGTCTATAGTATCAACTTTTTTACTGACTTCGTCAATAGCGTCTCCTATAAATTCAATACCTTTCATTAGTTTAGACATATCTTCAACAAGTTTTGTAATATCTTTAGAAACAGTTTTTTCAAATCCTGCTTGCTTTTCAGATAAATCTCATACTTGCTTTTCAATGTCTTCTTTTTCTTCAGCTACTTCTTCAGCTACTTCTTCAGCTACTTCTTCAGCTACTTCTTCAGCTACTTCTTCAGCTTTTACTGTTTTTTCAACATCTTCTTCTTTGATTTCTTCTTTAACTTCAACTTCCTCAACAGCGTCAACTTTAATCATTAACTCTTCTTCAGAAATATCGCCTTTAAAGAATTTACCCAAAAGTCACTTAATCATGTCCTTATTTTGTAAATTATTAAATTTGTATCACTCCATAACGGCATCTGGACATGCTGGTCTATCAACAACAGATATTTCGTATAACTCTATTTTTGTTATAACGAATATCTCTTCTCAATCCCTCATCTCAAATGATGCGTCTACTATCTTTCCTCATATTGAGAAACCTTTATAAACTCATTCTTTGATTTTAGTCCAAACATTATCATCGACTATCTTTACGACTATGAAAGTAGCTTTCTCTTCTTCTAAGAATTCATGAGCCTTCACTACTCAAACCGCACTTGTCGGTTGATGCATTTCTCTAATGTTTCCAAATTTTAAATAATCTGGAAAAGCATTCTTCATTGCATCATAAGTAATAATGTCTCAGTACGAATCTACCATTTCTCTACTGGCTATACCCCAAACTTTTCTATCATCTCACCTTTCGATGTATCAGCCAATCTCCATATATCATTCAGTCGTATGTCTCTTGCCGATATAGTCTTCAATTTTTTCCCTTTTGGAAATGAACTTCTTATCCATGTCGTTTTTTAAAAAACTAAATATTACAAGACTATTATATTTATTTTTTATCAAAAATCAAGCCCTTTTTCAATAATCATATAAGAATACTAGTTATATAATATTTAACTACTATTCCTTAGTATCGTTTACTTCATCTTTTTTTTCTTCATCACTAGCTGTTACATTACTTTCTGTGTATTTATCTGGGTCAAAATGAATAACTCAATTATCGTCAAAGTCTCATAATTTAGAAACATCGAATAGTGTCATTCAATTACTCCTTATATATGTTTTTTCTGCTCATTCTAATGGGTTTCAGTCTTCATCAACAAGGCTTGATAGTCATAACATATTTCTATATTCGTTAATAGACATTACTCATTCTTTTATTGCTTTATCTCATATTTCACTTTCTTTATCTAAATCTCTAAAATCTGGTTTACCAAATTTAAATTCAACTCATACTATTCATAAATCTATATTTATAATAGTATTCATTATTTTTTCTATCTTTCTTTGTAATGGTCTAATTTCATTTTCATGAAACTTTTTAGATTGTTCTATTGCTGTAGACCTATTAGAACCCTCTGATATTCAAAGTAATACTGGTGGAACTCAAAAAGCTATTATTATTAATTCGTTTATTTTATCAGATAACGCTAAATAACTTCAATCTCTAATAGAATCTCAAAGTTTTTCTATTTTAATTTTACCTGTTGGTGCATGTATAACTGGAACTGCATTCCAATCTCAATTTTCCTTTATATTTCATATATATTCCTTAACTGCCTCCATAGATTGCGGAGTTATTACTCATCATTCTATTATTATTGCAAATTTATTTAAGAATCAACTCTCAAATTCAGCTATATTATAATCTTGTATATATTTTCATATCAAATAATCTTTTAATAATGTAACTGATGGAGATAATCAAAAGAATAAACTTTTTGGGTTAGGTAATTTAAACCATAAACAATCATTAGTAGGTCAAGTTGTATTTATTTTAGGATTATATCAAAAATCTTTACTTCTGTTTTCTTCATTAGGATAATATTTATTATACCAAGTATAATTACTTCAAGTATCATCGAATACTTGTACATATCTTTGTCAAGTTCTAAAATCATCAGTTCATACTGCTGGTCTAATAGTATCTATTGGTATATTATATAATCATTCTGGCTTATTAAATTGATTTCTAACTATTTCCCAAGCTCAATTTCAAGTTGTTTTTAAGTCAATAACCATATCATGAATAATATCTTCAAGATTTTTTTCTGGGTTTATGTTTTTTATAAATTCATTAACAAATTCATAATCAGCGTCACTAACATCTTCTTTTTTCTCTATAGACCGTCAAGTATATGCTGTATTTTTTGCTACTAATTCTATAGATTTATTTGCTATAGTACTTAATTCATATATATCTATTAAGCTACTAAACGAATATTCTGGTTGTAATATTTTAGTTCATAATTTCTTGAATTTTTCATCCATTCAAGCTGTTGCTGAACTAATTGCCTTATCAGCTCTTAATAGCTGTGTTTTTATCATATTTTTTTGTGCAACTTTTTTAACCTTAGTCATTATTTCAAATTTTAATAATCTAAATCTTCTACAATTCAAGCATCAAGAAGTTTACGATACAACTTCCTTCAACAAGTTTTTGTTTTAAATAAATGTTTTATAGCTCGGTCACTTATTCATAAATAAATAGACAACTCTCTTTGTGTTAAATAATTTGATTTCATAAATTTCTTAACGTCTGGTAGTCTAACATTTATTGTTACTGGACTTTTAAGCATTTTCTTTCTCATCAATAATTAATTATTTTATTAAATAGTTATCCATTCACATTCACTCCCATCATAATAAAGTATATACGAAAGCATCTAACTCATCATCATGTTTTACGTCTGGAAAATGAGTTAACTGATATATTAATTCTTCAACTTCATAAGGAAAGAATACTTTTCATAATTCTATATTAGCTGCTACAGATAATAATCTTGTAAATTTATCTTTACTTGGTCTATATCACATAACTGGTAAATTAGCTAACGCCAAATCCTGTCTAAGCATATCTTGGTATGCAATATTTTCCACTATTATTAATGATGGATAATATAAATTAAATAATGATTTTATGTATTCTTTAAGCTCTCATGGTGGTTTTTTAACTCATTCAGAGTGTAATACATATTTATTATCTCATAAATATCAAGTTACGCATATTCAAGTGAAATCAGCCTTTTCTTTTGTACTTATAGCTGGGTCAATAGCCATTATTATTTTATCAAATTGCACTAAATATCAGTTAGTAGCCTCATCAACAAATTTTCTTCTATCATACTTCTGTATTCGTTCAGTTTTAATTACTCTATTCTCTTTTGATAATGGAATATTCATAAACTCTTGATTAAATATTGCTTCTCAAATTTCAGCTCTTCTTTTTTCTAATTTTTCTAAACTCCACATTTCTTCCCATAATGCTTTTCAGTCGTTTATTGCTTGATATTCAATTGTTTCCCAATTCTTTTCATCTCTCAAATATTTAACTAAACATAATTCTCATATAATAGTTCATACTACAACTATTTTACCTCAATCCATTAATGTATTATATAATGAAGCAAAGAACCAAGAATTTAATTTTTCAACTATTTTTTTATTCTCTACATCCTTATCTTCTTGAACGTCATCTGCACAAATTAAGGTAGGAGAGCGTCATCTTATGTTTCATCATTTTGATACAGTTTCAATAGAACAATCGTTTAATAATTGTAATTGTTTTTGTCTCCACTTTAATGATGTCTTTTGTTTTTCTTTTGACTCTCAAGGTATTTGATTTGCATATACTCTTATCAATAATTCATTAGTTTCTAATTCTTTTCTTATTACTCATATAGCTTCTTCTCAAAGTCAAGTAGAGCTTATATATAATATGCTTTTATGTTTCTCATATAATAAAGAATGTAACATATATATTTTTATACATGTAGTCTTAGCATGTCTTCTAGGCACTATTACGTTTAAATTCTTCTTCCCATCTAGCATTCACCACATTTCACGATGAAAGTCCGTGAATGGAATATGTATTCAATCTCATAATACTTTCCAATGAGATAAAAATATATCACTGAATAATTCTATATCATAAAAACATTTAGAAAATATATATTGTTCATACTCTATCTCGCTTAATGTTCATAATCATATATCATCCTCTATTATATAACATTGTTCTTCAGATAATATACTATACTTCATCTATTTTTCATTTATCTTTTAAATGGTCTATTATTTCTACATATTCATTAACAGTGTCTTCCATTTCTTTAGCTTTTTTAATAGCATCTTCATCAACCTCATTAATGTCTTCTATAGATGTTTCTACTAGCTCCATTGGAACGTATCTCATTTTTCCTATATTTTCTAATTTTTGTCTTAATGGGTCTATTTCTGTCATTACTTTTACTTCACTAGTTACTTTATTTCAATATCTTTTAGAATCTCTTCTCTCTAAAAACCACTGAGAAGCCTTTACATCTCATCAAGATATTGCAGCTAAGACAGCTCTCTTCGCTAAAATGATAGGAAGCTCCTTAGCGGTTAGTATTCTATCGGCAAATCACGCATCATTATTTTTCCATACTCAATATAATGATGTAGATATTCAAGCAAAAGCACAAGCTTCTCTTATAGTTCAATCTACTCTTAGTATTTGCTCTATCCTTTTTGTTATTATTTCTCTTTCTTCTTCTGTATATTGTCTAGCCATAACAATAGTTTATAAAATAAATTATCTATGCTCAATATGTTTTCATATCTGCTTCTCAACTCAAGGAGTCCGTAATGCATGTTTAGGTATATATGTACAAATATTACATATTTTACCCCTTCTGCTAAACCTAGTTTTTAGTCTTTCTTCTCAACAACTTCTACATATCATATATTTTCTTCGTTTCCATTGAAACAATTTTTTACGTTTCTGTCTTTTCCAAGCAGTTAAATCTCATTGCGCTAATAAATATTCTATATCAGAACAATTTAATCTTTTAGGTGCTTGTTTTTCTTTACTTAATCTTTTAAATTTGTGTTCATCTTTTTTAAACTTTTTTGGTCATTTCTTCATAAAAAAAATAGTTATAAATAAATTCAATATATTATAACTATTTTTGTTTAAAAATCAAGCCCTTTTTTATCTAATGTATTTAAAGGGTATATATCAATGGTTAATTAATGTAGTTTAAACTAACATCCTTCAATTTTCTTTACCAGATTTCTTATCTATAAATAACGCAGTATAATTATCTATAGAATCTGAACACAATATTTCTATTCATCATATTTTTATTCATAGTAAATCTTCTTCATCTTTTAATTTACTTGCTACATCTAATAAATCCTTAAAGTTTTCATCAGATATGCTTATATAAGAGTTTTTAATTTTTATATTTCTTTCTCATTCAAACCAATTTCAATAATCTATTCCTAATCAGTCAGACAATAATTGTAGTGTGTCCATAGTTGGATTAATTATTTTGTCTTGTTCTATTTTAAAAATAGTATTTATATTAACTCAAGTTTTTTTCGCTAATTCTTTTTGCGTTAAATTATATATTTTTCTTGCGTCTTTTATTTTCTTTCATATAGTCGCCATTTTGTAAAATTATTATTAAAAAAGTATATCTACTGTAAATGAATTATTCTTTCTTTTCTTGGATATGTTTTTTTTACCCCATTTTCTTACTAACGCATCTATACATTCCTCTTCTAAGTCTGTAGTTCTATATAGTGAACATCATCATTTAATTCAAAATGTTGGTTTCCTAGTAAATCAATATCTTGTATCTTGATAAACTATTCTATGCTTATTAAGTACTTGCATAGAAAAATCTATATCTTGTTTAAGAACCATTCTTTCATCCATTCTCAAATCTGTTTTTAATACTCAATATACTCACATTTTAGTTGCTGTCTTAAATCAGAAAGGCTTAAATGCTTGATATTTTCTATAATCAACATGATTATTAAATGTGAATAATGGAGTTCATAAGTCCTTAGCCATATAAGCGGCTTGTGTTATAATGTCTTTTATTCTTTCTTCTTCTCTTATATATATGTATTGACTCTTTTGCATATTAGCAAATTTAAGTATGTCATCGTCTAATTTAAACATACAATCATAATCATTTTCTACAAAATAATAATTCATCATCCGATTTAACTTTGGTGTAAGTCACTTAATGTCATCTGGATGCGTTATTACGTTAGTGTAATGCTCTTCATAAGCTTCTCTTTCACTCTCTGGTACAACTATGTCAGCATTTGGAAATAATCATTTTGTATATGCATTTGAATGTCTTCACATAGAAGGTATTGTCATTGCTATCTTCATATTTATTTGATATATTATAAATTATTTCTTCTTTTTAATTCAAGATTTTTTAGGATTATAATTAGCTATTAAGTCTAATAATACTCTTCAATCCATAGCTCTTCATACTCAAGTCTTATTTGATGTACTATTACCGAATTCTTTAACTCTTTCTAATCATAATTTGTCCTGCACATTTTGGAAATCCATTTGATTGTCAAAATGAAATAATACATAATCATGGTGTTCAAAAGTTTCTCTTGCTACTTCATATTCTGGAACATCTTCTTTCATAGTGTCTTCAAGTAACTTTAGGTCGCTTTCTTCAAGTCCCATTAGTTCTATATCATCAAATCATATCTCATCAAACTCTCAAAGCAATGTTCACAATTTATCTTTATCAAATCAAAAATCTATCTTATTAAGAGCTATGTTTAATTTCTTTTCTCATTCATCATCTAAATCAACTTCCACTATGTCTACTTCGGTACGTCATAAATCTCTAAGAACTAACAATCTTTGGTTTCATCATACTACATTTCCATTATTAATATTAACTATTAATGGTTGTATTAATCAGTGTTCCTCTATACTTCTTTTTAATGAATTATACATCTTTTGATTTTGCCTACGTGGGTTATAATCTGGCGATATTAAGTCCGATATTTTCTTTTTTACTATTTCCATTGTTTTTAATTAATTTTAAATTTACATAATTCATTTTAACAATTCTGATACCTTAATTGATTTAGTAGCCATTACATTAATGTCTTTTACAAATCTACTATTTCAAGGCAACATATATTGTATATAAAAATTCTTTCAGTTTTTTCATTGTCAATAAAATCAATCAACCTTTATAAGTTCGTCTATATTTTTATTAGATTTAAGCGTAAATTCTATTCATCTGTTTTTTCAAACTTTTAAAAAATCCGCATCTAATATGTCCAAGTTTCCTTGAATTCATAATATAGATTTACAAGCTTTTATTTTAAAGTCTTTTAAGTCATCTTTTTTATTAATAACAACTTTATTTTTTTTCTTAGCCATCGTAAATATATTATATATTAAATACGGATATTATAGTTATTTTATGTTAAAAATCAAGGGGAAATTAATCAATTAATAAACTTTCTAGTTCATTAGCTGATATAGTAGTCCTACAAGCCCAATCTGCTCTTCTACTATCTTGCCAATAATTTTCATCACCATCTAATCTTCAATCTTCTTTTGTAAGATTTCATCATGCTATTGGTCTTAAATATCAAATTACTCTTGAAGCAACACTAACATTATTGCTTCAACAACTATTACATGCGTGTTCTTCTCATACTTGTTGTTCTCAACAATCTTGACATGCTGTAATTGTAGGGGTTAATGTCATATAATTAACTGGATATTCAAATGTTTTTTCAACTAATTGTCTTTTCATTTTATTAGTCATTTTTTCATTTAGAAAGAAATGTTGTATGCTTCATCCAGTTGCATATGCTTGAAATTCTCCACTTATTTGTATTTGAGCTCAGATATTCTTTTCAGAATAAGATGGTTGGAAACCTGAAGTCAAATATATATCTTTTCCTGTTCATTGAACATAGATATCTCCGTGATTTGTGAAAGTTTCATTTGGGAATACAACTGATTTTCCTTCATGTTTCAAACTTTCTAAGAAAGCTACATCTTTTTTAGCCAAAGTAGGAGCGCCGTTTTCACTTGGAGCGTATTCCAAAGAAACAGGAACTTTATCTCTTTTCATTATTTCGTTTATTTTTTCAACTATATGAGTAGCTATTCAATGTGCAACATCTCTTCAAGCTTCAGTTTTTAATCATCATTCATATCATAAGTTTTGTATAGCTTCTTCTCATCAAACTATAGACATTACATTAAAGAATGTTCATAAATCTTTATTATAGTAGAAGAAATAAGGATATAATTCTTTATTATCTTCTATAAATTTTCTTCTTCTTTGTGCA
>Ga0075113_1000247_pt1 | contig 17230 bp, 19 predicted proteins | sample AntAceMetag02UKA_FD_69788 | JGI IMG/M metagenome (GOLD analysis project Ga0075113, IMG submission 69788) | Saline lake microbial communities from Ace Lake, Antarctica - Antarctic Ace Lake Metagenome 02UKA | ecosystem: Environmental > Aquatic > Non-marine Saline and Alkaline > Saline | place...
TGTTTGATAAAGCTGCTTATGAAAATGTAATAGTAAATGGGACTGTTTTAACCGATCAAGGTCAAAAAATGTCAAAATCAAAAAAGAATTTTTCAGATCCAATGGATGTAGTGGATCAATATAGTGCTGATGCTATGAGATATTATCTTTTATCTTCTCCATTAATGAAAGCTGAAGATTTGAGTTTTATAGATAAGGGAGTGGATGAAGTTTTGAAGAAAAATATTTTAAGATTTAAAAATGTTTTATCTTTTTATGAATTATATAAAAATGATAAAACAGAAGATCTAAATATTGAAGATAACCCAAATATTTTAGATAGGTGGATTTTAACTAGATTAAATGAATTATCTTTAGTGGTTTCAAAAAATATGGAAGGTTATGAAATAGACAGAGCTGTTAGACCTATTGCTGATTTTGTAGATGATTTATCAACTTGGTACTTAAGAAGATCACGAGATAGATTTAAAGGAGAAGATCAACAAGATAAGAATTTTGTTATAGTGACCACAAAATATGTTTTAGAAAATTTAGCAAAGATTTATGCTCCTTTTATGCCTTTTGTTGCTGAAGAAGTTTGGCAAAAAGTAACTGAAAACAATTTTGAAAATGAAGATAAAAGTGTTCATTTAGAAAAATGGTTTAAAGGTGAAACTGAAGTTAATGAAAACTTATTAAAGGAAATGAAAAAAGTAAGAGATATTGTTTCAGTTGCCTTAGAGATTAGAGCGAAAGAAGGAATCAAAGTAAGACAACCTCTTCAAGAATTGAGAATTAATCCTTCGATTGATGGAGAAAAATTAGAAATGAAAGATAACTTATTGGGATTAATAAAAGAAGAATTAAATGTTAAAGAAGTTAACCTAGATAGAAATATAGAAAATGAAGTAGAATTTGATTTAGGGATTACTCAAGAGTTGGAAGAAGAAGGGGATTTTAGAGAGTTTTTGAGAAATGTACAAATTTTCAGAAAAGAATCAGGATTACAAGCTCAAGACAAAATTAATTTAGTAATAGAGGTTGATGAAGCAGGGCAAAAACTAATTGAGAAATTTGGAGATGAATTAAAGCGAGTGGCTGGAATAAGTGAAATCAAGTTCGAGAATGTGGAAGAAGGAAAAGAAATAAAAGTTAAAGGATATAGTTTTATAATCAAAACTGTTAAATAGTGTACAGTTAAATGTATATTTTATATCTAAAAAATAATAATTTAAATACAGATTTGCAGAAATGCAGATTTATTGTTATACTTTAAATATGAATACAATAGCAAAAATACAATCAAGAGGAACTTTTACTATACCTAAAAAAATTAGAGATGCTTTGGGTTTATCAAATGGAGATATACTTAATGTTAATTTAAAAAATAAAAAAATAGTTATTGAACCTATTAAAACTGATTTAAGTCTGCAAAAAGATATTTTAAATTCTTTAGAAGATATTAAAAATGGAGATTTCATTTCTTTCTCTTCTTCGAAAGAAATGATTAAAAAAATAGGTTAATATGATTGGTATACTTACTAAAACTGCAGAAAAACACTATTTAAAATTACCTAAAAAAATTCAAATTTTGTGTAATAAACAAATTGATTTTTTATTAGAGGATTATAGACATCCTTCTTTGAATTCTAAAAAATATGACAAAGAAACAAATTTATGGCAAGCTCGAATAGATAAATTTTATCGATTTTATTTTTTTATTCAAGAAGATAAATATATAATAATTAGTATTAAAAAACATCCTAAATAAAATGAAAAAATTAATATTTTTAGATACAGAAACTACCGGGACTGATTTAAAAGAAGATAGACTTTGTCAGGTGGCTTATAAAATTGATGATATTATGACGGTTAAAAATTTTAAACCGCCTGTGCCTATTTCTATTAAAGCTATGAGTGTGACAAATATTACTAATAAAATGGTAGAAAATGAGGAATTTTTTAAAGGGAGTGATTTTGCTAATGAATTACAAGAATTGTTGAATGAAAATATTTTAGTAGCTCATAATGCAGCTTTTGATATTGCTATGTTAGAGAACGAAGGTTTAAAGGTTCCCCAGCATATTTGTACTTTAAAGATATCTCGTTATTTGGATGATAAAGCTATAATTCCAGAACACAACATGCAATTTTTGAGATATTATTATGAGATTGATATGGAAGTTGTTGCTCACAGCGCTGATGGAGATGTTTTAGTTTTAGAAGCTGTTTATAGTCATTTAGTAAAATTAGCCAATGAAAAATCAAAAACAGACAATGATGAAGAAATTATAAATAGGATGATAGAAATATCAAAACAACCTTCTTTGATACGTAGATTTTCTTTTGGAAAACACATAGAAAAATTAGTAGAAGATGTTGCTCATGAAGATAAAGGATATTTAGAATGGTTTTTGAAGACTAAAGAAGAAGAAGGAACTGATGAAGATTGGATATATACTTTAAAATATTTTTTAAATAAATAATGAATAATAAAAAAAGTAGGAGATAGTATATTACAGTTTTTGTTTGTACATAAATAAAACAAATAAAGAATAGCCTTGATCGTCGAGTGACAATCAAGGCTATTGTTTTGATAGGAAGTTTTCAAAAAGTTGCCTGTTAATGTAGACAACTCTATTTTGAATAGAAAAACCTATTTTTCCGTTGAGAGAAAAACTTTTTTCTATAATTTCTTTTGTTCCTATAAAAATAATTTTTCCTCTTTTTATGAAAAAACCAATTTTTCCTTTGATAGATAATATTCTAAACTCTCTTTTTTTATGTAATGTTTTGCAATGAAAGCAAAACAATGCAGGAGTTAAGTACATAGAGTCATTCGGAGCATATAAATCCTTATTCTGAGGATGCTCTGTTTCTATTTTTTTTCCACAAAGAAGGCAATATTTCTCTATTCCAATTTTTTCCATTTCCAATCCTTTCAAATTTGATTTTTGCGAACAAGTTTCTATTTTGGATAATACAATAAAATAATTTAAAAGTAAAGTCTTTTTCTAAATAATGAATAATGTATAATAAATAAATGCACGAAATCTATAATACAGAAGGAATAATTTTAAGTAATGGAGATATAGGTGAAGCTAATAAATTCATATATATTTTTTCAGAGCAATTTGGGCTGATTTCAGCGACTGCCCAATCTGTACGACAAATAAAATCAAAATTAAAACATGGACTACAGAAATTTACTATTTCTAATATATCTTTGGTGCGGGGTAAAGAGGTTTGGCGAATTACAAATGTAGAGTACAAACAAAATCTATATTATGAATTAAGAGAAGATAAAGATAAATTGAAAACCATGATTAGTATTTTGATTTTAATTAAGAAACTGTTAGCAGGAGAAAAATATAATGAAAGATTATATAAAATAATTCGTCGTTCTATTTCATTTTTAAAAAGAACTGACTTAGATAAAAATGAAGTTAGTGATTTTGAAAATATAGTTTTAATTCGGGTATTGCATAATTTAGGGTATTTTGATGAAAATAAAAAAGTGAAAGGGGAGTCAATTTATAAAAAAATAATCAATACTTCTTCTTGGGACAAAGAAGTTTTAGGGGCGATTCATAATTTTAATGGAGAGATAATTAAAGATATCAATGAAGCTTTATTGGTTACTCATTTATTTTAGATTAAAATGGGTTTAAGTAATAAAAAACTCTTTTTAATCTAAAAAGTTAATTTCTTAAAAATTTAAATATGTTATAATTTATTTTATGGATGATTTAAATAATAAAGATTCTTTGACTCGTATGGAAAAGTTAAAGAGAAATCTTTTTTTTAAAGTTAAAAAAAAGATTAAAAGAGACTCCGTAGGGTTAAAACCTCATAGACACCTGATAAAAAAAGAATGGGCAGAAGATGAAGATAAAATGGTAAAAACAGACAAAAAACAAAAGAAAAAAATAACTTTCTTTGGAAAATTGTTAATTTTTTCAATTCTATTTTTTATTGGATCATTTTTTCTAGCCTTTTATGTATTTTATGGAGGGATAAATATTATATCTACTGAAAATGTAGATATTTCTATATCAGGACCATCTTCTATTGGAGGGGGAGAAGAATTATCTTTTCAGATAACAGTTCAAAATAATAATTCTGTTAATTTAGAACTCGCTGATTTAATTATAGAATATCCTAAAGGAACTCTTTCATCAAATGGTGAAAATGAAGATTTGACATTGATTAGAGAAACTCTAGGTACTGTTCCTGCAGGAAGCAGTTCAACTTTAATTTTTAAATCAGTTTTATTTGGAAATGAAGGAGAAATCAAAAATATACTTATTACTGTTGAATATAGAGCAGAAGGGTCTAATGCTATTTTCTTTAAAGAAAGAAAATATGAAGTTTTAATCGATTCTTCCCCTATAGTTTTTATAGTTGATACTCCTGAAAAAGCTATGGCAGGGCAAGAGTTTGAAATTAATATAGAGATATCCTCTAATTCAAATAAAGTAGTTAAAAACTTTTTGTTTGAGGCAGATTATCCTTTTGGTTTTGATTTCAAAGATTCTAATATAAAACCTAGTTATAAAAATAACGTTTGGAATTTAGGAGACATTGCTCCTAATTCCAATAGAACTTTAAAAATTGAAGGAATTTTAGAAGGACAAGATAAAGAAGAAAGAATTTTTAGATTCTATGGAGGAACTGAAGATAGGGATAATGAAAATGTTATTATAGCTAAATTAGTTTCTATTATAGAACCAATTTTGATTAAAAAATCTCTTATAGGATTGGAGTTAGTTTTAGATGGAGATTATAGTTCTGAACATATTACTTCAAGTGGAAAAAATATAAGAGCAGATATTTTATGGTCAAATAATTTGGCTTCAAAATTAATAGATGCAAGAGTTACTATTAGTTTAAAAGGAATTTCTTTAAATAAAAGAACTGTAATTTCTGATGAGGGATATTATAGTTCTTTAGATAATACTATTACTTGGGATAAAAGTAATAGTCCTCAATTAGCTGTATTTAATCCTACTGATGAAGGAAATCTTAGTTTTAGTTTTTCTCTACATCCTCTTTCATTTATAGCTAATTCAGGGTTAAAAAATCCTGAAATAGATTTAGAGTTGATAATAAAAGCAAACCAATTATCAGATTTAGATAATTCTATAGAAAAAATAGAAACTAAAATTGTTAAAACTATTAAAGTTGATACAGATTTACTTTTGACTGCTAGAAGTCTTTATTCAGTAGGAAATTTTGAAAATAGCGGACCGATTCCTCCTAAGGCAAATAATGAAACTACATATACTGTTGTTTTAACAGCGACAAACACTTCAAATAGTATTTCAGGAGCTAGAGTTGTTGCAACAATACCTTCTTATTCTAGATGGATGGATAAAATATATCCAACATTTGAAAATGTTAAATTTAATCAAGTTGGAGGAGAAATTATTTGGGAAATAGGAGATTTATCTGCTGGGGCAGGAATTACTACTTCAGCAAAAGAGGTAAGTTTTCAAATTTCTCTCTTACCAAGTTTGAGTCAGATAGGAAGAAGCGTTGTTTTGGTGGACAATATTTATATTGAAGGGACAGATGATTTCACTGGAAAAAAGATTAAATATCCAGTTAAATCAGTAACTACAAGTTTTGGGACAGACCCAATTTATAAATATGGAGATAATAATGTAGTAGAGTAACTAAATCTTAAAATATAAATATAATAAAAATCATGGAAAAAGAAAATAAGATGGAGAAAATTGTGTCATTATGTAAAAGAAGAGGTTTAATTTTTCAGGGTTCTGAAATCTATGGAGGATTGGGTGGGACTTATACTTATGGGCCTTTAGGGGTTGAATTAAAAAATAATATTAAACAACTGTGGTGGAAAAAATTTGTACAAGATAGAATGGATATGGTGGGGATTGATGGTCCTATTCTTTTACATCCAACTCTTTGGAAGGCTTCTGGTCATGCTGAGGGTTTTGGTGATGCCATGGTTGATTGCAAGGAATGTAAGAAACGATTTAGAGCTGATCACATAGTAGAAGATGCTACAGGACAAGATTTAGAAGGTAAAAATGAAGAAATGACTAAAATAATTCATGGAGAAAAAATTCCTTGTCCAAATTGTGGAAAATCAAATTGGACTGATGTAAGAGATTTTAATATGATGTTTAAAACTCAGATGAACGGAATTGAAGAAGAGGTTTTTCTTCGTCCAGAAACAGCTGGAGCGATTTTTATTGAATTTAAAAATATTATGGATTCAATGCGAATGAAGTTACCATTTGGAATTGCTCAAATAGGGAAGGCTTTTAGAAATGAGATAGTAGCTGGTAATTTTATTTTTAGATTACGAGAATTTGAGCAAATGGAAATTGAATATTTGATTCGCCCTGATATTGATTGGGAACCATTGTTTGAAACTTGGTTGAAAGAACAAGAAGATTTTGCTCGAGAATTAGGAGCTAAAGATGAAGATTTAAGAAGATTAGAACACCCTAAAGAAAAATTATCACATTATTCTAAAAAGACTATTGATATAGAATATAATTTTCCTTTTGGGTTTAAAGAATTATTTGGTTTAGCCCATCGAGGAAATTTTGATTTAACCCAACATACTGAATTTGGAAATGAAAAATTAGAATATTTTGATCAAGAAACTGGAGAAAGATTTATTCCTCATATTTTAGAACCAACTTTTGGAGTGGAAAGATCTTTATTGGTAGCTTTAGTGGCTGCTTATACTGAGGAACAGGTGGGGGAAGAAGAAAGAGTGGTAATGAAATTTCCTAAAAAATTAGCACCTATTAAAGTAGCTTTCCTACCTTTATCTAAAAAGGAAGAATTATCAAAACCAACTAAAGAATTATTTAACCAAATGAAAGATAAATTTGTTTGTCAGTATGATGAGACTCAATCAATAGGGAAGCGATATAGAAGACAAGATGAAATAGGGACTCCTTATTGTATTACTTTTGATTTTGATTCCTTAGAAGACAATGCTGTGACTGTAAGAGATAGAGATACCATGGAACAAGAAAGAATTAAAATTGAAGAATTAGAAAATTATTTAATTGGAAAGTTAAAATAAATAAAATTTAGAAAAACAACGTTAGAGTAATGCTACTCTAGCGTTGTTTTTTGCTTTTTGTTTAAGTGTGTATTACACTTGCTGTATAAAAATTAACTAAAAATAAAATGAAATATAAAAAGAAAACATTAAAAAATGGATTGAGAATTATTACAGCTCCTATGGTAGGTAATTCAACCACAACTGTTTTAGTTTTGGTAAAAGCAGGAACTGATTATGAAGATAAAAAAAATAATGGTATTTCTCATTTTATAGAACATATGTGTTTTAAAGGAACTAAAAGTCGTCCCAATGCAGGAGATATAGCTTTGGATTTAGATAAATTAGGTTCTCAGTATAATGCTTTTACAGGATATGAATATACAGGTTATTGGGCAAAAGCTCATTACAAACAAGGAGAAAAATTGTTGGAAATAATTTCTGATATGTACATGAATCCTATTTTTGATGAAAATGAAATTATAAAAGAAAAAGGAGTTATTTTAGAGGAGTTAAATATGTATAAGGATTTACCTATGAGACAGGTAGAAGAAGATTTTTTACAATTACTCTATAAAAATCAACCTTCAGGAATGTTAATAGTTGGTCCTAAAAATAATATTAAAAGATTTAAACAAAAAGATTTTTTTGATTATAGAAATAAAAGATATACAGCGAAGAATACAACTATTATTGTATCAGGAAAATTTGACGAGAAAAAAATTATTTTAGAAATTCAAAAGAAATTCAAAAATATAAATTCCAAAAAAAGTTCTCAAAAAATAAAAACTAAGGATATCCAAAATAAACCTAAAATTTTTGTTAGAAATAAAAAAGTAGATCAAACTCACTTGTTCTTAGGAATAAGAGCTTATGATTTACTAAATAAAGATGTTGCTATTGTATCAATGATAGCAAATGTTTTAGGGTCAGGAATGAGTTCACGGTTATTTAATAAATTAAGAAATGAAATGGGAGTTTGTTATTATGTTCGGGCTGATAATGAATCTGCTATAGACCATGGTTTTTTAGCTCTTTCAGCAGGAGTAGACACTAAAAGAACAAAAGAAGTGGTGGAGGTTTTTTTAAATGAATTAAAAAAATTAAAAGAAGAATTGGTAGGAGAAGAAGAACTTAAAAAAGTTAAAGATTCAATAACTGGTAAGATGTATTTAGGTTTGGAGTCTTCCGATTCAATTGCTCAATACGTTGGTTTCCAGGAATTATTAAAGAACAAAATTAATACACCTGAAGAGAAAATAAAGAAAATTAAAGCTATCACTTCTCAAGACATAAAAAGAGTAGCCAACAAGATTTTTGTAGATAAAGGTTTGAATTTGGCTTTGATAGGTCCTATTAATGATAAAAAATCTCTACAAAAGATTTTGAAGTTTTAATATTTATTAAATATGCTATACTTTTAATAATGTTTAATAATTCTAAAGATATATCAATAAATATCACCTCAGGAACCATAATAAGGACTCTTTTGTTTATAGTATTGTTTATATTACTATATCTTTTTCGTGATTTAGCTTTAATTATAATTACAGCAGTTGTCCTTGCTTCAGCAATAGAGCCATTAATTAAATGGTTTATGAAATATAAAATACCGCGAGTGTTATCTGTAATTTTTATTTATTTAATTTTTTTCAGTGTTTGTTTAGGTGTTTTTATAATTTTTGTTCCTGTTATTCTAGATGAAGTTTTTGCTTTTGTCGTAATGCTACCAGATTATATTAAAATGATAGAAACTTGGAATCCTATCGCCCAAAGTGGCTTTTTGTCACCGACTACTATAGAAGGATTATCTTCAGGATTTTCCGTGGCTGATGTAGTAATGGGGGTAAGAGATACAGTTATAAATACTTTTAGTAGCTTTTGGCAAACAATTAACAATGTTTTTGGAGGTTTATTTTCGTTTATTTTAATTCTTGTTTTCTCATTTTATTTTGCTGTGCAGAAATATGGTATTTTAAACTTTCTAAAAATTATTACTCCTTTAAAACATGAAGAATATGTTATAGATCTTTGGAGAAGATCTCAGTTAAAGATTGGTTTATGGATGCAAGGACAACTTCTTTTGATGCTTTTAATTGGAATTTTTGTTTATTTAGGATTAATGATTCTAGGAATAAAATACGCTCTACTACTTGCTATTATAGCAGTATTTACTGAATTAATTCCGTTATTTGGTCCTATTTTAGCTGCTGTTCCTGCTGTAATTATTGCTTTTGTTGATGGAGGGGCTACTTCTGGATTTATTGTTATTGGTTTTTATACAATTATTAATCAATTTGAGAGTCACCTTATTTATCCATTAGTTGTTAAAAAAGTGGTAGGAGTTCCACCGTTAATGGTTATTTTAGCACTACTAATCGGAGTAAAAATGGCTGGTTTTCTAGGAGTAATTATAGCGGTACCTCTTGTTTCTATTTTTATGGAATTTATTCATGATGTTGAGAAAAAAAAATCACAAGAATTAGAAATGTCTAAATAATTACTGTAATTATGAAAGAAAAAGAAACTTTTTATATTACAACTACTCTTGCTTATGTTAACGCTGATTTACATATAGGTCATGCTGCTGAATTTATTCGTGCAGATATTTTAATGCGTTATAAAAAATCCATGGGTTTTGACGTATTTTTAAATACAGGGACAGATGAACATGGACAAAAAATATTTAATACCGCTAAAGAAAAAGGTGTTGCTGTTCAGGATTTAGTGGATAATCAAGCTAAACGATTCAAAGAACAGGTAGATAAAATGGGAATAGGATATGATAAATTAATTAGAACTACAGATGATTATCACAAGAAAGCTGCTCAAGAATTTTGGAAGAGGTGTGAAGATAATGGAGATATTTATAAAAAAAATTATAAAGTAAAATATTGTATAGGATGTGAGTTAGGGAAAACAGATTCGGAATTAGTAAATGGAGAATGCCCGTTGCATCCAGGTAAAAAAATAGAAGAGATAGAAGAGGAAAATTATTTCTTTAAATTTTCTAAATATCAAAAATCACTTTTGGAGTTATATACAAATAACCCTGAGTTTGTAGTCCCTGATTTCCGTCTTAAAGAAATTAAAAATTTTGTAGAAGGAGGTTTACAAGACTTTAGTATCTCAAGATTAAAAGAAAAGATGCCTTGGGGAATTTCAGTTCCAAATGATGATAAACATATAATGTATGTTTGGTTTGATGCTCTTGTTGATTATATTTCAACGATTGGTTGGCCTAGTGATATGGAAAAATTTGAAAAAAATTGGCCAGTAGTACAAGTATGTGGGAAAGATAACCTTCGTCAACAATCAGCTATGTGGCAAGCGATGCTTATGTCTGCTGGAATAGAGGCTTCAAAGAAAATTTATGTATTTGGATTTATTAACTCAGCAGGTCAAAAAATGAGTAAATCTATTGGGAATGTAATAAACCCTCTTGACGTTATAGATGAATACGGAAAAGACGCTTTGAGATATTATGTATCTAGAAGATTGAATATGTATGAAGATTCTGATATGACCATGGATAAATTTAAAGATATTTATAATGGAGATTTGGCTAATGGCTTAGGAAATTTAGTTAGTCGTATTATGAGAATGGTGGAGAATTATGAAGTGAACTACGAATTGAAAGATTTTGTTTTAGACAAACAAGTGGAATTTACAAAACTGATGGATAATTTCAATTTAAATGGAGCTAGTAATTTAATATGGCAGAAAATAAAATATCTTGATGGAAAAATTCAGGAAGAAGAACCTTTTAAGGTAGCTAAGGAAGATTTAAATAAAGCTCAAGATATGGTGGGGGATTATATTCCTGTGTTGTGGGAGGTCGCAAATTTATTAGAAATTTTTATTCCAGAAACAGCTCAAAAAATTAAAGAAATAATAAAATCTAGAAAAACACCAAAAGAACCACTCTTCTTAAGGAAATAGAAACAACATTTAAGTTGTTTTTATTTTATTTATTGTTATAATTAACGTTAATTAATATTAATCAATATAAAATTATCATGGTAACAATAATGCCTATCACAAAAGCAAGAATTAACTTAGGAGCAGTAGTTAAGCGAGTTAATTTAAATAAAGAGAGAATTATCTTGGAGAAGGATGGTTTCCCTGTGGCTGCTATTGTAGATTTAGACACCATTGAAGACATCATGGATTCTGTTGATTTAGAAAAAGCAGTAAAAACTTCAAAAAAAGATTTTGTAAGTTTAAATGATGTAAAGAAAAAATATGGTTTATAAAGTATTACTTGATAAACCAGCCGATAAATCTTTAGAGAAATTAAACTCTAAAATAAAAAAGAGTATTGTATTTGCTTGTACTGAATTAGAACAATTTTCTGAAAAGGCTAGAAATATTAAAAAACTTAAATATCCTTTTATTGGCTTTAGAAGGAGAGTTGGTAAATATAGAATTTTATTTTTAGTTAATAAGAAAAAGATAGAAATATATAAAATTGGATTGAGAAAAGATATTTATAAAAATTAAAAACTAACTATCTATGAGCTAACCTTGCCTACCGACAGGAAGGCTGCTAACTAACTAAACAAATATGTATAAATATTTTGACACTCATGCTCATTTGGATATGGGGCAATATGATGATGACCGAGAAGAATTGATTTTAGATCTTCAGAATGAAGATATGGGAGTGATTACAATCGGAGTAGATAAGAAATCTTCTTTTGAAGCTGTTGATTTAGCGAATCAATATGAAAATGTGTTTGCTACTATTGGTTACCACCCAACAGATGCTGGAGAAGAATTTAATGAAAAAGATTTTGAAGAATTGGTCAAAAATAAAAAAGTAGTAGGAATAGGAGAGTGTGGTTTAGACTATTTTAGATTAAAAGTAGACCTGCCTGCCGGAGAGGTGGATTTTGAAATTGAATCTAAAAAGCAAAAGGAAAATTTTAAAAAACAAATTAATTTTGCAGCAAAAAATGATTTGCCGATTGTTGTACATTGTCGAGATGCCCATAAAGAAGTGATTGAAATTTTAAATGTAAAAAAAGATGAATATGGAGATAAATTAAAAGGAGTAATTCATTTTTTTTCTGGAGGAATAGATGAAGCTCAGAAATATTTAGACCTAGGTTTTTATTTTTCTTTTGGAGGAGTTCTAACTTTCACCGATGACTACGATGAGGTATTAAAATTTATTCCTTTCGATAGACTTTTACCTGAAACAGACGCTCCTTTTGTAGCTCCTGTGCCTCATAGGGGAAAAAGAAATGAACCTAAGTATATAAAAGAAGTGTATCAAAGAATATCTGAGCTAAAAAATGAAGATTTGGCTAAAACTAAAGATATTTTAATGAAAAATGTCGAAATATTGTTTAAAATTAAGTTGCAATAAGGAATTAGCTGTGATAATCTAGAGATAACTTAAAACATGTTAGAAATTAAAGTTTTTAGGAATTTCTTACAAATTTATAAGTAATTAATAGAAAATAAGGAGGAGCAGTAAAAAATATATTTTTTTCCAATTATCTATTTGAAATAGATAAACTAACTGCTCAAGAAAAAATTATGTCAGAAAAACAAATTTACGAAATAGGATATCTAGTGATTCCTAATGTTTCTGATGAAGAAGTTTTAACTGAGGTAGCTAATATTAAAGCTATTTTAGAAAAGGAGGGAGCAACTTTTTTGTCAGGAGATGAACCTAAATTTATTAATTTATCTTATTCTATCTCAAAAATGTTTGGAGCTGAAAAGCAAATTTTTGAAAAAGCATATTTTGCTTGGATGAAATTTGAAGTAGAAGTAAGTAATTTGGTAGAAATAAAAACTGGATTAGATAAATATGAAAATATTTTAAGATATCTTTTGATCAAAGCTCTTAAAAAAGATACTTTGGTATCAGAAAATAAAAAAGTCTTTTTAGATAAGAAAGAAATTCAAATAGTTGATGAAGAAAAGGAAAAAAAGGTTAAACCTGTTAAAATAGTTGAAAAAGTAGATATTCCTGAAGAGAAGGAAGAGAAAGAAGAAAAAGAAGAAAAAGAAATCGCAGAAGATAAAAAGATTAAAGAAGATTTAGATGAAACAATTGATAATTTAATAATTAAATAAACTAAATTTTTATGTATCTAAATAAAGCAATAATTATAGGTAATTTAACTAGAGATCCTGAGTTAAAAGCTCTACCTTCAGGAATTCAGGTAGCTAATATGGGAGTGGCTACTAATAGAGTATGGAAAGACAAGGAAGGAAATAAACAGGAAGCTGTGGAATTCCACAATATAGTAGTTTTTGGGAGACAAGCAGAAACTACAGCTCAATATCTTAAAAAAGGTTCAAGTGTTTTAATTGAAGGAAGATTACAAACTCAGAGTTGGGAAGCCGATGGAGTAAAGAAGTATAGAACTGAAATTGTAGCTGATCGAGTTCAATTTGGTCCTAGAAAAGATGGAGTGGCTCCTGCTTCAGTCCCAACTGCTCAACCAGTAAATACTGGAGCAGATCAAAATACAGAAGTTCCAAAATCAGAAGGAATAGATTATCCACAAGAAGAGATAAATCCAGACGACATTCCTTTTTAAAACTTCGGGACGAGGTCGCACCTCTAGGAGAAGTTTTAAAAAGGAATCGTAAATTACAAATTTTAAATTTTAAATTATTATGAATTCAAAACAATGTTTTTTCTCACAAAATAATATAGAACAGGTTGATTATAAAGATTTAGAAGCTTTGAAGAAATTTATCAATCCTCATGGTAGAATTTTGTCACGAAAAAGAACTGGTCTTTGTGCTAAACATCAAAGACAATTAGCGACAGCAATTAAAAGAGCTAGATTTTTGGCACTTTTACCATATACATCAAGATAAATACAATTAAAAAATCACTTAGATCTGTTAGGTCCAAGTGATTTTTTAATTGTGTTTTTTGAATTTTTAAAGTAATATTCAAATAGGTAAATTGTTCGTAAAGACAAACTTAAAATTAAGGGGAATAGTAATGAGTAAATTTGCTGATTCATTAAAGGAATTAAAGGGAAAGAAAGATACTTTTGAAAAAGAAAAGAAAACAGGAAGATTTTGTTTATGTGGAGGGGAAGTAGTAGAAAGATTTTATAGACCTGTTAATTTCAAAGGAAGAAAAGGTGTAATTGGCCCTGGCAGTAGAAGTTTTTCTAGTTATGGAAATTCTATAAGTGAAGGATTCCATTGTAGTGTTTGTGGTATAGGATATCATTTTCTTCCTCCGAAAGATTTATTGAAGGCAAAATCAGAAACATAAAAATATTTTTATGAAATAAACAAAAAAGCGGAAAGGTAATATACCTTTTCGCTTAAATTTTTTATAATTAATAAAATTTAATACATAATACATAATACATAATACTTAATACTGAAATAAAAATAATCTAAATTTTTCAAAAAAGAAGTCCGACAACCAAAGGGTTGTCGGACTTCTAAAAATTTGATTTTTTTATTTCTTCATTTCCTCTTTAATTTTTTTCAAAATTTCGTTGGTTAATTTTTTATCAGCTTTCAAAAATTGGCGAGTGGCATCATAGCCACGCCCTAATTTCATTTCACCATAGGAATAAGAAGATCCAGCTTTTGAAACTACTCCATGTAATTCGCCCATGGCTATAATTTCTCCTTCACGAGAAATTCCTTCGTTATAAATTAAATCAAACTCAGCCATTTTGAATGGGGGAGCCACTTTGTTTTTAACTACCTTAACTCTATGACGTCCACCCACCACATCGGTTCCTTTTTTGATTTGAGCAATACGACGAATATCTAGACGAACAGAAGTATAGAATTTTAGAGCCTTACCACCAGAAGTGGTTTCTGGACTACCAAACATAACACCAATTTTCATTCTAATTTGGTTGATAAAGATAACTGTTGTTTTACTTTTAGCTACAATAGCTGTCAATTTTCTTAAGGCCTGAGACATTAATCTAGCTTGTCTTCCTACGTGATGGGCTCCCATATCACCTTCGATTTCAGCTTGTGGAGTTAATGCTGCTACTGAATCAATTACTATAACATCAATTTTCCCTGAGCGAACAAGAGATTCTGTAATTTCTAAGGATTGTTCTCCTGTATCAGGCTGAGAAACTAACAAATCATTAACAACAACCCCTAGGTTTTTTGCGTAGACAGGGTCTAAAGCATGTTCAGCATCCACAAAAGCACAAACTCCTCCAGTTTTTTGAGCTTGAGCAATTACGTGTAAAGATAAAGTTGTTTTTCCGGATGATTCTGGTCCATAAATTTCTATAATTCTTCCTCTAGGTAAACCTCCGATTCCTAAAGCTTCATCTAAGCCAATTGATCCTGTTGGGATTGCTGCAACATCTACTTTTGGAGCATCTCCTAGTCGGATAATTGCATCTTCACCAAATTTAGTTCGGATTTGTGCTAAAGTATCTTCTACCTTAGAATCTTTTTTTTCTAACTTTTCTGATGTAGTTGTTTTTTTAGGTCTTTTCACAGGTTCCTTTTTCTCTTTTTCTTTCTTTTTAGGCATGATGTTATTTAGTCGAAAGTCTTTTTTAAAAATTTGCGAAGTAAATTTTTTACTTTATAGACTTTTAACTTAGTTATATATTAATTCTAATTTCCTTTCAATTTCTCTTTGGTACTTATCTAAAGCTTTTACTTTTATTATATTATAACCAGGAGATAAGAATAATTTTTCATCTAAACCTCCTTTTTCGTCAACAAAAATTTGTCTATCGTTCATACTAATATATGAAATATTTTTAGTGTGGCCTTTAATGTTGATGATATTGTTGTGGTGGGATGTTCCGTCCAAAGGTTCTGTTATTTGTAAGATAGGGCCTTGAGTGTATCCTTTTGTTTGATAATAAGAGTAACAAACGGTTAAAGATAAAATTATTATAAAAAAACTTAATCCAATTTTATTTTGTTTATTTTTATTCATCTTGTTGAAATAAGTTTTTATAATTATTTTTGTTTTGTATTGTTAAATTAATAATTTCTATTTATTGATGGAGTTTTGTTTTCTTCTTCATCGTTATCTTCAACTAAATACCCAGACTCTTTTTCATCAGAGGTTTCATTTCCTTGGTTTTCAGAAGGAGATGGGGTAGGGGTAAATTTAGGTTCATTTTCAATTAGAACTTTACGAGGTTTAGATCCCTCTGCTGGGCCTACAATACCGTTTTCTTCTAGTTCATCCATAATTCTAGCAGCTCTGGCGTATCCAATTCGTAATTTTCTTTGTAGATAAGAAGTTGAAGCTTTTCCTGCGTGTGAGACAGTTTCTAGAGCTTCCTCATATAGGGAATCAACATCTTCCTTACCACCGGAATCTAAGGTATCAAATAATGGATTTCTCTCAGTTGCTGAAGAGCTGATGTCTATTTCGTGGGGTATTTCATCTTTGTAAGCGTTTTTTAAGAAGCTAGTAACAGCTTTCAGTTCTTCTTCAGAAATAAAAGCAGATTGAACACGGACAGGCTTTGACATTTCTCCCGACATATAAAGCATATCTCCAGCTCCTAATAATTTTTCTGCTCCAATTGTATCTAAAATTGTTCTTGAATCTACCTGAGAAGCTACTTGTAGAGCAATTCTAGTAGGAACGTTGGCTTTAATTAATCCAGTAATAACATTTACAGAGGGTCTTTGAGTAGAAAGAATTAAATGGATTCCAATTGCACGACTCATTTGAGCTAAACGAACAACCGCTGCTTCTAACTCTCTAGGGTAGGTTTGCATAATATCTGCTAATTCATCTATAACAATAACAATATAGGGCATTGCATCAGGTAGTTCACCATCAACATCTTGTTTTTTCTTAGAAGCTTTTTCGTAGGCTGGTGCAACGATATTTTTATGATATGACTGAATATCTCTGACTTTTTGTGATTCTAAAATATCATAACGTCTATCCATTTCTTTAATAGCCCATTTAAGTGATAAAATAGCTTTTTTTGCATCAGTAATAACAGGAGTTAATAGATGAGGTATATTATTATATTGAGTTAGTTCTACTCGTTTAGGATCAATCATTATGAATTTCAGGTTATCTGGAGTAGCTTTATATAGAAGGGAAGTAATAATAGTATGTATGGTTACTGATTTTCCAGCTCCTGTGGCTCCAGCGATTAACATATGGGGAGCTTTAGCTAAGTTTATAAAATGAGCTTTCCCAGGAATATCTTTTCCTAGAGCTAGTGTTAATAAATT
>Ga0075113_1000248_pt1 | contig 17029 bp, 38 predicted proteins | sample AntAceMetag02UKA_FD_69788 | JGI IMG/M metagenome (GOLD analysis project Ga0075113, IMG submission 69788) | Saline lake microbial communities from Ace Lake, Antarctica - Antarctic Ace Lake Metagenome 02UKA | ecosystem: Environmental > Aquatic > Non-marine Saline and Alkaline > Saline | place...
TAGCCAAATTCCGGTGACTTTTGAGACAGATAAACAATGCAGGGTTGAGGCTGGCGAATGGCTTTGCCCATATACCGGAAGAACTTTTTATCTTGACGGGAAAATTGACATTGATCATATGGTTCCGCTGGGGAATGCCCACAAAAATGGCGCAGAGAATTGGACTAAAGAACAAAGGAAGGCTTTTGCAAACGATCCGGAGAACCTTTTCGCTGTGTATTTAGGTGCAAATCGAAGCAAGGGGAGCCGTGGCCCGGAAGTATGGCAACCGGATATGAACCGCCAGGAATACGCCCGGCATTGGATTTATATCAAGGAAAAATATAAGCTGAGTTATGCTCATGGGGAATTAAAAGCCTTGGGTGGTATGCTTGATTTTTAAGCCACCCACAACATTTATTATCTTTGTCAAAAATTGTTTATAACTCTTTAAATTCCTTTTCATATTCAATCAGTTTTATTTTTAGATCATTGATGACGGACGACCTAAAGGCCTGATATATATTTTCATCAGCATAACCAAAATGATCAAAATGATGACCATGCAAATAACTGTTAACCCATACTTTAATGTCATCCTTAATGATACTTATTGCTCTTTTTAGTTCATTCGCTTTTTTTAATTTTTCAATGTCCATTTTTGTTCCTCCAAACATCAAATAGTTGGTTTATTATGTGGCAAGTTTGTATGAAATGACAACGACACTTCTGTAGTCTTCCCGCATTTTGAACATACCCATTCACCCGAATACCTTTTAGGGATATCGAATTGGAAAGAAAGCGGCTGTATATTCCTTTTTCTACAATGGATACATTCCCAATTAAATTTTGTTCGCCTCATCCCTTACCCCTTCATCCCTCGACCATTCTGAACCATCGTCAGGCAAGTACCCAGCATATCCTTCTGGATTAAATTTAAACCCTTTGTCTGTCACCTGAAACGCCTTTGGTTCATACATCCAATGAGTCACGATATCAACCATTTCATGCCATCCCCAATCACCTTTCCCACCATACGCTATGGTTTCAAATTTTTCCCCATCCCAGTGTAGATTATCTGTGTGGCTCCCTTTCCCAGGATTCAAATGCTCATAAACTGGGTCATGCACTGAGCAAATCACCGAAACTCCGTGTTGGCCATCTGGTATTTCTGGCAGGCTATCATTTACGCTTATCCATTTCATTATTTAGCTCCTTTTAAGATTTACAATAACTCATAAGATCCTTACCATTAAATTGGATATTTGCTCCAGGTCGTTTCGTATAATATTTAACAGCACAGGCTTCACAACGTATTTTATCATCACCGTTTGAAAAAGGTTTCCCAAGTGGAGGGATTATTCCTTTTTTGCAATCATGGCAAATATAATATTCAAGGCCTGATGGTTTCATCTTCTAATTGACCTCATCATTCCAAGCGATTTCAAATGACTTTCCGATTGTTCTGAGTTTATTTCGCCAAGAATACAAATACATGCCCTCAAAGAATCTGCATCCAATTCAGATATCGAAATACCAAACATGGTTGATTTTTCAAATTTGTGTTTATTCTCGTCCACAAGCTTTTTAAATGTTTTCTCTTGAGATTCATTCATTTTTTATCACCATCCCCAATTATAACTTCCTCCCCATTCACATATTTCCTATCACATTCTGGGCATATTACACCGCTATTGCCATCTTCGGTTATAAATGCTTCGCAGTTCCTAAATTCCCCAGGCTCTGCAAATTTAAACCCACATTTACATTTCATTTTATTGTTCCTTTATCCCCAAGGTCTGAAATTCTTAATTTATTGATTTCAACCATTTTTAGCACGTATTTATTTTTCGCTGTTAAACAGTCCGCTTCGTTTTTAAAGATGGTTAAAACTTTTTTACACTTCGAACATCTTTCAAGCCATTCCGGCATAAGCCAACCTAATTCGTCTGGAATTTGATCATAATGAAAATAACTTGTTTCATGGTCGCATTCTAATTGAGTAACTTTTTCTTCAAGCCGCTTGACTGTTGCTTCAAGATTTTCAACTCTTTCTTTGTAAAACATTTTATTCTCCTTTATTCTCCCTGAATATTTCATACCATTTCACATCATGGTATTTATTATCTTGTAAGAACGTGTCATTTTTGAAAACACCGACCACTCTGCCGTTATATTTTTTAACTAATTGATCATACGTTTTGATAATTGGATTACCGCAAATACATGAAAATTTAACTTTTGGAAAATTGAACCTATATAGCAACATATTTATAAACTCATATAAATCCTTCCCGAATTGCATTTTGCCGTTTGTGAAATTAATTGCAGTGACTTGACTTACAAAATTTTCTGGCCTTTCTATCCTTGCAGAAAGATAGCCATTTACGTTATTATCTTGAACGCTGACTACTTGAATTTTATTCCATGTGCTATCATCAATTTTTAATTCGGTATTGGCATAAGACATATGGAAGTATTTATACTTTTCATCCAATACTGTTTTTAAGAACTCGGTGTTTAGTTCTTCTTTGTATGATATTGCTGGTACTAACATTTTATTTATCCTTTATTTTAAAAAAAGCACCCCAAGATAGCCTTCCTGGGGTGCTTATAGTTTGATACCCGGAATCGAACCGGGAACATTTTGTCCCTAAGACAAAAACTCTATCCAATTGAGTTATATCATTTTGTCCTTTAATGTAAATTTCCATTAGAATAAAACCTCATTTTAAAGATATCATGTCCTACCATTAGACGATCCGGGAATATGGTGTTTCTGTTGGCTCCCAGAGAGGGACTTGGACCCCCATTTTGAAAAGTTTGTCGGATTTTATTCAATTTACTATTTACCTTTCAGACTAAGCTTGTAGGTCAAAAAACTAAATGTCAGTTTGCTAAAACTAAAACTTACGATGACACTGGACCTAAATTATTTAGAATTAATAAAATCAAAAATTTCTTTGCCAATTGTGCGCTTGGTAACTTCCGTGGTGTTCGCCCGTTGCCTTGCTTTTTTGAATGCTCTGATCAGCTTATCAATCTTGCCGAGCAAAGCAGATTTTTCAGCAGGGGTAATCATACCGGACCATCCGGTTGTTGTATATTTGCCGATATTTTTAACCTTTGATGATTCCTTGACCTGTGCAGGGTGTTCTTTTGTGGCCTCATACAACACGACGGGCTCGATTACCGTTTCTGTCTTAATCTTTTCAAGCGGTTTCGCTGTTTTGTAAATATTTTTACCGATTGCAGGGTCAAGTACCCATTCAATTCCAGGCTGAAGTGTCGGAATAGACTCATAGGCTGTCCTTAGATGCTTTAGCCTGGTTTCCATACCAAGAAGGAATGTTGCAGGCAACCCGGTTGTTATTGTAACGCCATCAACAATAAGATCCGCTGTAGCGTTCTGGTTTGTGGCTTCTTTTTGAAGAATGGCATCAAAGTATCTGATTTCTGTTTTCTTCATGTGATCCAATTTTTCCTGAACCGTGGTGTCAAGTGCTTTGCTTTCTTCAGGGTAATGGATGCCGTCTTCAACAAACATTTCAAACTTACGATGCTGGCCCAGAAAATGATCTGATTTTTTGGTAAATGTAACCCTGGTTTCATCAAGGATTTTTTTGTGGGCTCCATCCAAATCTGATTCTACTGCAAGCAATTCGTGTAAAACTGATTTTTTCATACTAACTCTCCCGGTTTAATTGTGGGTTACGCAATTATTGCGTTATGTTAATCATGGGCAAAGGGGTTCCGCCAGTCATGTAAACTGGTAACTTGCCATCCCAAGCATTTGCTTTTATATATGCTATATATGCTGGGCTTTTATCAAGTTGCTTTTGAACAAGATTAATGGCTTCGGCTTTTGCAACCGCTTGTTGTGTTATATCATAAGCCGCTGCATCTGTATTCAATTTTTTAGATTCGGCCTCTCCTCTGGCAGCTTCAATCATTTTATCAGCCTGTGCTTTCTCTTCAGCTACTTCATTCTGCCTTTGCATCGCCTTTTGGGTAGCTTGGATTTTTGCATTAATGGCCGCAACCAATTGTTTAGGTGGGTCAAGAGATCCAATCAAATAAATTCTTTCTACATTCAAAAATTCACTCCACGTTTCGCGAATATCCATTTCAACAGCTTGCACGAACTTTGTTTTTCCTGATCCATAGATTGCCTCAGCATCCCTTTCCGACGCTTTACGATTAAACGCATCCCTTAAAGTATTCCTAAAATTAGAAGTTATGATTTCTTCCATAGTCTTATGGTACTTTTGGTACAGGGTTCCAGACATGCCGGGTTTTAATGTTATCTTTGCGCCGACATTGGCTGTAAATTTTAATGAATTTGATGATTGAAAAGTTATTGATTCATCGTTCTTGCTCCCTTCCTCTGCGCTAGAAGTCCAAATATATTCTTGGAAGAAAGTCGGACTTTGTTTAAGATCGTACTTAATGGGATTGTAAAAATGCCTTCCAGGTCCAAGGACTTCGATTGACCCCTTGTCACCACCGAATGTATTAATCTTAGCAGCTTCCCATCCTTGATCGACTTTAGCACAACCTGTCACAAACAAAATTAATATTAATACAAACAACCACGAATACTTTTTCATACTTTTACCCCTTTTTAAATTAATGTGTTGTATCAAAACCCAACCACGCTAGTATTTTTTGAAAATACATAATGATGCAGATAATAATAGTTAAAACCATACCGAGTCCCACCAATACAGCAAAATCATTTCGAGCATTTAAAAGCCCCGGAATAATTGATGTAATAAGTGCAATGGATATGATTACGGTTACAATTTTACCGACAACTGTGTTTAACACTTCTTTTACTGTTTTGAATTTATTCATTTCCACCCCTCTCTAATTAAGACTTATTTCTTGATTAGTCATAATACTTATATACAGACAATGATTATGCTTGTCAAGCTTTATTTTTTATTTATTTCCGACATCAACAGGAAACGCAATAACAGCCTCCCGTGGAATCTTAATCGTCCCACCTACCCGTACTGCTTTAAGGTTGCCATTGTCGATATAAGACCTTACTGATCGCTCTGTTACGCCCCAATATTCTGCTATCTCGTCAATTCTGAAGTATGCTTTGTCTGGTAACATGGCCTCTGCTGTTTCTTTTTTCATTCTTATACTCCGTTGCATTGCATTTCTATCCTAACAGCCTTTTGTATAAATTTTCTATCTGTTTCTGGATAATCCATCAACCTTTCTTCTATGTCATCACCATATTTTTTAGCCAAATTTCTGTTTGCTCTACTGAATTTATCTAAATAAGCCAGTGCTTGATTTGCCCCAAACTTCAATTCGCATAAAAACTTTGTCATTATAGGGTGCTTGCCAACATACCATTCATTAGGTGGGTATGTTATATTGCTACGTTTAAAAGCCCACGAAAGCGTTTTGTGTATTTCTTGCTCCTGATATATATTACCATCGACTGAAAATATCAATTCTAATTCAAATGGATTCCCTGTCTGCAATGTTGATATTCTCTCTTTAATATTTTCAGCATACCCAACCTTAACAAATGTTTCATTTAATATACCTAAAACATAAATCATTCCTTCTCCTTCGCTTTTTCTTCAACCGTACCATACAAATCATTCACATTTATTGTATATAATTTCCCATTATGTTCCAACTCAACATTTCTCCATTCTGTAGCGGCTAATTGGATACATTCTCTGATACACCCACCAATATTTTCAGACATTCTTGCTGTTACTTTTAGTTTTATTATATCTATGTTTTGCATCAGTTATCTCCTATTCTTAAAGAAAATAGTTTGGCTACCATCAAGGTTATTAAAAATGCTGGTGACAATTGCCTCATACGATTCAGCATCACTATGATACACTTTAATTGGATCACCTTTTTTTATTACGGCTATCTGTGGTTTCTTTTTTGTGAATGACCCTGTAAATTTCACCGATGGAATTTCACCATTGCTGAGTTTCCAGCTTCCTGTTCCTTTTATTTCTTGGTCGCCTATTTTTATTGTCATTTTTATTCACCTATAATAATCTATGTAACCATTCTGTACCAGCAAGACCCCAACCACAAAATGCAAGCAAGTTTTTATTAAGGCAACTTGAAATAATACCTATCGCTATCCCTATTCCTAAAATAATTCCGAAAGTGGTCATTTACCCTCCTGTGCTTATTATGTTGGAGGAAGGCAGAGGAATCGAACCCCAATGTTTTATCACCCCCTGGCTTTCAGGGCCAGTTTGTACCCATGTACGGTGCCTTCCTATTTGGCGGAAAGTGCAGGACTCGAACCTGCAAAAGACTTTCATCTCGACTGGTTAGCAACCAGTTCCTATACCAATTTAGGGAACTCTCCTTGTGTGCTTGTTATGTTGTTTGGTTTTGGTTATTTTAGCCAACAATTCCAAATTCAACGGCTTCCTCGCCTGAAATGAAATGATCTTCACCATCATCAAGCATTTTCTGTGCTGCTGGCCATTTTGAATAAGATTCTCTTATCCATTCGGTCAATTTTGATAATATATCTTTGTCTTTTTTGATATCGTCACCGTAAAAAATTATTGGCCTTATGTAAACGAATGCACCCTCGTCTATAATTATTTTATCTGCGGTGGTAAGCGGAACCAATGAAACACAATCTTTGGCAACCGCTGTGGTGTGGTGGGGACAATTTTCTAAAGCATTTGAAATAACCATATAATCGAAAACAGAGCCATTATTACAACTGTGCCCAAAAAATTCAACCACCACTGGACCGTTTGCTTCTTTTATTTTAACAACCGCCTTAGAACTGTCTTCTTCTACTGTTATTTTTTCCATAATATTTCTATTCTCCTTTGACTCGGTTAATCATAATGTCTTATACCACCACTAATTATACCGTGTCAAGCTAAAAGAATGATAAATTATTAACGGCTTCTTTGGTGTCTATGTCTACTGTTAATTCTGGCATGTTTTTTCTCCATTAAAATAATTGGGGTTCTGCATTGTTTGTTCTTTGTTCGGCAATATCAATATAATCTTGATTCAATTCGATGCCGATATAATTTCTATTGTTTTCAGCCGAAACGAAGGCCGTGGTTCCTGCACCTGAGAATGGATCTAAGACAATTCCACCCTTGGGGCATCCTGCTAAAATACAAGGCTCGATAAGTTTTGGTGGGAATGTGGCGAAATGGGCTTTTTTAAATGGCTTTGTGGTTACTGTCCAAACATCTTTTTTATTTTCATTAAGATAATTGTCTGCTATCTTTGGATGTTCTTCCATTAACCATGCTAAAAGGGTGTTGTGGTCTTCTATCGTCCAGACTGATCGTTTGTTGCGGCCGGTTATCTTGCCATCTGCGTTCCATTCTCCTTTTGATAGGCCCCTTTGAATGCCGAGTAAACTAAAAGCGTCAACTGCATATTGCCCCCCACCTCCAGGATCACCCATCCTTTTATCTGCGAACGGTTCTTTTATAGCCTCATTGTCATAATAATACTTTGCAGACTTACTCAACAGGAAAATATACTCATGGGCTTTGCAACATCTATCTGTCACGCTCTCCGGCATAGGATTCGGTTTTGACCAAATTATATCCTGACGTAACCACCAACCATCTGCTTGAAGTGCCATTGCCACCATCCAAGGAATAGGAACCATATCTTTAGGCTTGAACGTATCCACATTGCGGCCTTTGTATTTTGGTTGACCTTCTTTTAAACCACCCTTAGAATAATCACCACCTGCACCACCGCTCCCATTATAGCTTGAACCCAAGTTTAACCACAAAGTTCCATCTTTTTTTAAAACCCTTTTAACTTCCCGGAAAACCTCAACCATATTCTTGACATATTCTTCGGGAGTTTTTTCAAGGCCGAGTTGACCATCAACCAAATAATCTCGCAAGCCCCAATATGGAGGACTCGTTACGCATGTTTGAATTGATTCGTCCGGAAAGATTTTCATAACCTCTTTGCATTCGCCTTGTATGATTTTGTTTATCTCAAGCATTATCACTCCTTGGCATACTCGTACCCTTTTTTAAATTATCAATTGCCCATAACGGTTGTAAATTTGAATAATGGAAACATTTACGTTGTTGTTCTTCATCTGACAAGTCAAAAGAAGAGCATGGCAAAATATGATCCATGTGCCATCCATGTACCGTATGATTGTCCCAGCTCATTCCAGGTAAAAATTGTGATTCTAAATGTGCCTTTAATTCATCGACAGAGCATCCTAATAATTCAACAGAGCTGCCAACTTTAAAATTATTTTTGATAGCTAAATTTATTTTAGACCTAATGTTGAGCATTGCTTTATATCCTGGATCACTTTTATATCTTCTATCGTGGCAGGCTTTTGTTGTTGCCCTACCGGCTTTTGACGCTGCCCATATTTTCCGTGCTTTCGACAACCGCTTTTTATTATTTTCCCAATATATCTTTTTTTTATCTTTATTATTTTCGTTATATTTTTTGGTGTATTGTTTTTTCCTTAATATATTTTCTGGCCTATTACTATATTCTCTACCCTTTCTTTTATTCTCTTCGTGGTCAGCATAGTACCTTTTTTTCATAGCTTCTATTCTTCTATCTTTATTTTTAACATAAAATGTATTTGACCGTTTTCTAAATAATTCAGGATTTTCTAACCTACGTTTTTTTTCTGCAATACTAAAACATTTTATACATGTGTTCATGTATCCAGTAGACATACCCTTGCTTTTATAAAAAAAGTCTTTAATCGGCGAAAGCGTTTGGTTGCACTTTTTGCATGTTAGACTATCAGTTTCTTTTATTTTCTGTAATTCTCTATCACGTTCTCTTCTCTTTTCTCCATTGTCGCCGTGTTTTAACTTATACGTTTTACGCCATACTCGTCTTGCTTTTTTACCTTCTTCTGTCGCATTCCGTTCACGCCTTTTTCTTTTATTCTCTTCGTGATTTTCATAATATTTTGCCATGTTATAAGCATTTCTTTTCTTCCTATTTTTTTCATAATGCTTTTCAATATTTCTTATTCTAATCTCTTCTTTATTTTCGATACAATATTTTTTCTTTTCAGACATGATAACACCCCTTAAAAACACAAAAAGGGACATTAACGAGAGGTTGCAGCTCTATTCCAAATAACAGATATCTGGTGTTAATGTCCCTACTTCTATTTTTAATTTGAACTCTGCAACAGCTCATAGTATCTCCTTTTGATATTCATATTTTATTCCAATTATAACACATTGTCAAGGATTATCCTGTTATAGGACTATCACCCCTCTGCTGGAATAGATTGACTCTGTAGCTGTATTGTACATTGCCCTAGCCATCGCAGTGATTGTCGCAACGCAGCCATCAATTTTATTTTCCTCTGCCTCTTTAAACGGGAAGATGTTATCTTTTTTGTCAACCCTGCAACAAGTATTCGCAATCATCCAATAAGTGACCGGATTCCCGTCATGGTGAAACTTACCAGATTTTACAACGGCTTCAATTTCCTTCATCGGTTCGGACAACATTTGAACGGTTTGACCTATTTCCACGCACTCAACGCCCTCATTCAGCAGGTTTGTGATAAGTTGTTGAGCATTCCAAGGATCATTGCACACTTCGCCACCACCATTCTCAGAACCAGACAAATCAAAGTCTTTAGCATCCTGTTTAATCGTGTCTTGTATATGTTCAATATCAATACGTGAGCCTGGTGTTGCGTTTAAAGCCCCTTCATGCACCCAACCAGAGTAATGAGCCATATCTTCACCGAAAGTGCGTTCTTCGGGTATCCAATACGTTGAAAACAGGTAATAATCGTCACCTTTCTTGAATAAATACATCTTGGCAGCAATATCTATTTTGGATGCAAGGTCAAGGCCGATATAACAAGGACTACCATGAAAATCAGACAAGGATATATCAGAGTCATAGCATCGTTCCCATTCTACCATGTTCATCCATGCACTCCCGGCGTTACTCCATACGTTCAAATGCTTACATTTTAAAATATTTTGCTTTGTTTTGTCCTGTAAGGCTATTTTGTGCCGTGATTTAAGGATTCTTTCTGATATTGACACCCCATGGTTGGGATTTGCCTTCTTCCAAACTTTAAAATCTGACCAATCATCCTCCTTGTCAATTGTATAAATCGCGGCGAATATTTCTTCATTTGCAATCTTTCCATCAAGGATTTTTTCACACCGTTTCTGAAGCGAATAGCATGGATACGCTGTGTTCGTCCCAGCCGTTGTGACAACCCATAACATAGGTTGAGAACGAGCTAACATACCAGTTGCACCTGTATCATACGAGCTTGAATTCTTTGCTTCATGGTACTCGTCTTGAATCCAACAATGGGGGCTTGCACCATCACCAGGATTACCAATTACTGTCTCAAATCTTGACCCAGATTCCAAAGAATAGATATTTCCAGGGTTTTTTCGGGTTCCCATTAGCTCAATTCCGAAGTTATTCCTGAAATTTGTCTCTTTTTTTGCCATTAACCACGCAGGTCTGAAGACTTCAAATGCTTGTGCTTCTGAACTTGCTGCACTGTAAACTTCTGCACCCGCTTCACCATCAGCAGAAAACATGTAAAGCCCTACTGCTGCGGCACATAAAGATTTTCCATTTTTTCTCGGGACGAGCAAAAACACCTCAGTAAACCGTCTAGTATTGTCATCTTTACGCACCCAACCAAACGGGACTCCAAAACAAAAACATTGCCACGGTTCAAGGACTATTTTAGTTCCCGCCCATTTACCTTTCACATGAGGCAGCAACTGAACAAATTCTAAAAACTTTTCTGACTTGGATTTATCAAACTTATATGGGTATTTGGCTTTCTTGCTGGCTTCAAGGTCATCTAAATGGCGTTGACAGGCTTGACGGACTTGTAGGCATACGTCTATCTTGCCTGAGACGCATGAACGACAGTAAGTGGCGGCCTTATTTGAAAGGGGGTATCTATATTTATATGCCATGTTTTACAGCTTCTTGTACCCGTGGGCTGGGCAAATCCATTCATGTTGTGTCCATTCGTGCTCAGAATAATCCCATGTTGGTTTTGTCTCCCAATTATCGGCACAATTACACTCAAATCCTACCCCGAAACAACGCCTTACATCTTTGAATTTTACCCATTCGCCAGAGTCATCATACTCACCATATATTTCTTCATTGACATTATCAAAAACCATCGTATATCGTTTCACCTTCACTCTCCTTTGCTTAATGGGTTTCTTTTCACTCACCAATATAACCCATCCCTGTTTTTAAAAATTGGAATCTCTTTGCCCGCCCTCGCCGCCTGTTTACATTTTGCTCGTCTTGCTCGTTTGGTCATATATTTATACCAACTTGGAATTAGGAATCTCCTGTGTGAATATGCGCTTCTTCCTTCCCTCACATGTGGAAATGTTTTCCAAAAATCTTTTTTGTCTTTCCTGGTTCTGCTCAATATCCCATTTCTCCGGCCAATGACAGCTTTAAAACCTCTATAAGTGCAATTGTCTCAGCATGTGTCATGTCGTTTCGGATATAAGACACATCATACTGACCGTCACTGTCATTAAGTCCAATTATAAGGACTTTCTGACAGTTTTGAAAATCTCCACACGTAAGCGACTCAAGTGCATCATTAATCGCCTCAATTGGTGTCTTGAATTCTGTGCCATCAATATTAATTACGTCTGCCATATCATTTATTCCTTTGGTTTGCACTTAACGTCTTTATCTGTTTCCAAACACCATGATTTATATTCACCCTTTGGCGTAAGGAAATATTTTGAGATTTTAAGACGCATATCCCTTTTAAATATCTTACCACATTCTGGACATTTGTAAATCATATGACCCCATCCCTTCTTGCTCTACGCTTTATTTTATAATAGAGTCTCATTAACGTTGAATGGTGATGTTTGTTTTTCTTAACATCTTTTGCAGAATGGCCACCACACACGCAATTTTTTTTTGACCTGTCTTTCTGGTTTTTCTTCGCATTGATGCAATATGGATAATTCTTATAGCTCATTGGTAATCACCAATATCTTTAACTTGAATTTTGCCACATTTCTTACAGGTTCTTTTATTATGAACATGTTTGAGTTTAATGTAAAAATCTTCTTTCCATATTGCTCTTTTCCAGGCAGACCAATAAATCCCCCTAAACCTAAAGGGCATCGCATCGGGGGCATCATCCATAAAAGCATCATAAACCTTGTCCCTGAACCCATCAAAATCAAACCTTAATAATAACTCACCCTGATTCGTTGGTTTAAATAAAAACTCGATATCATCCCAACTATTTTCATTAACAGCCTTATCTACTGCCATTAACATTAATTCATCTGTATCCATTTGTTTAAACCTCACTTAAACTTTGCAAAAGGATTCTTATCACCATCATCCTTACTAATTGACACCCGTGAACGTGAAGCAGGTGTCATTCCAAACTCGCTTAGAAATTTCAGCATTGCCATTCTAGACTGATTAATTATCCCGACAACAGGACGCTGCACGTTATTACCATTCGTTGTCTGTTCTATCATCCATTTTTCAGCAAGCAAGTTCTTGGATACACAAGCCTCAACCCACATTGAATACGCTTCACAGTAGGCAGCAAGTGCCGTTCCGTCTACTTCTGTCAGTAGGCCACAGTTAAAAAGTTGCTCTGATTTTGTAGCATATTCTTCTAAGGCTATTTCGTTCAGGTGTGCGGGCGGTTTCGGAATTGCCTTGTTCGGCTTGGGTTCGTTCTTTGGTTCCCGGCTCTTGTCTGTTGTGCCTTGGATTACTTTTAAGGCTGTTGGTTTCTTTATTGACATTTTATTTTTCCTCTGGTGCTGTTATCGGGCCAATCCATTTGCCTTCGATATCAACCAAATAATCAGTTGTGCCTGTTGCCATATATGCAACAGCCCTCAGCCCTTCTCCAAGTTTAAAATCATAAACCATAACAAATTCAGGTTCTCTATTGCCCATTTTATTATCTATAAACCAATAATATCCGTCTATTGTTGGTTGGTCTTGCCATGTTGGTTTCATTTATTTCTCCTTTTATTTTACCTTTTCATAACTCAACTCAAAATATTTTTTCCGCATTACCGTGTAGGGATAATCCGGGTCACAATCTTCAAAAATAATATAATCACCTGGCATAACAAAATTGATATCATAATACCCTGTCTGCAATAAGGCAAAGGCACCATTTTTGACGGGTATAAAAGCATCATACTTCGCAGTTAAAGGGGTAATTGCCTTGTGGTCTGAAAGTTTAAAAACTTGTGTAGCTTCAATTGTTCTTGGTATTTCTATGTAAAGCATTATTCAATATACTCCTTTGCGACCACTGGTATGAATAATTGGTGAAGTAACTTTCTTCACATCACATCGTTCTAATATATTACCATTATTGGGGCATGGGGATGGATACCCATTAACATCTATCATGCCATCAATTGGGTGATCAAAATTAAGGCCTAACGGTGATCCTGTCCAATTATCTTTTAATTCTACACCGCAGATAGGACACTCCATCCTTGAACTATATCCGCTTATAAATGCCACCTTAACCTTCCTTCCGGGCCTCAATAAGTTCATTGTTTTCATGGATATTTCCTATTATTTCAATATCATCCATATCAATACCATAAAATGATTTTTCACCCCATCCTTCGCAATCTGTTACAAATGAGCCATCCCAAAAAGAAACAACCCCTATATAATTTTCAGAAATACACTTTAAGATATCGCCATCACAAATCTCCTCGCCTTTATTATCTTTTTCCCCTGTATATTGTTCAATAACATCAGTTGACTTAAAACCGAATTGATCACCCAATTTAATATACCAAAAAAGCTCATGCATTGGACTCCATATCCTAAATTTTAATTTCATCACCCCTTCTTCCGACCCTCAATAATCTCATGGCAATCACGACACAATCCCATGAAGTTAGTTGGGTCAAGTCTTAGTTCTGGATAATCTGCAACTGGCTTTATATGATGAACCAGGGTTGCAATTGCTATTCTTTGTAACGTATTACATCTCGCACAAAGAGGAAACCGCCTTAAATACATTTTCCTTGCCTTGTTCCAATTCCAATCATACCCGCGCTTGCTTGCATTTGGACGATACTTGTCACCCCTCTGCTTCGCCTCTTTTTGTTTTGCGTCAACTATTGCTTGACAGGTTGGGCAATATTTGGTACGGGTTTTCTGCTTGCATCTTAGGCATAGTCTGTTGGGTGTTATTGGCATGTTATCCTCGTTGTTACAAAAACTACAAATAATAATAATGCGAATGATAGCGCAGGAGAAAAAAGACAAACCAAACCGATAACAAAAGCAATGCTAACTGTTCCAAGGAAGGCTATACAATAAACAAAAATATCTTCTGCCAAGGATTCAATGCAAAAATAATAATTCCAATTGCTTATGATCCGGTCTAATTCGCTTAATCTTTGTTTTATTGTTACCGGCATTCTTTTTCAGCCTCTTGAAGCCTTTTTATAAGTCCAGTCAGGTCATTTCCCTCATATACCGCAAACAATTGGTCGTTTTCATGGAGGCCATCTCTATCTTTGCAATTAAAATCAAGCCCAATAGAACCGCCAGCTTCTGCAATGTCACATTTATCAGAAAAATCTTCAGTTGATTCGCAGCCTATATTTTCGATTAAATCCTGATAAAGAAAATCACCATCCCATGTGTCAACTTTAATCTTTAAGCCACGGAAAACACACGGTTCATATTTTGAGAAGACTGTTCCCTTTGGCAATGACCTGAATGTTTCGAGATTTACTATTTTCATATTATCCCCATTGTTCAGCCATTGCTTTTGCGATTCCAGAAAATGTTTTTGACCTTAATTTTGCCCTATCTTTTGATGGACCCATCTTCCAAGTCTTTTGTTCTCTGCCGTCAACGATATTTGTTGGCTTCAATTTTGGCAATCACTTTAACCATAAACAGGTTGCTTTAGTTTCTCCATGTCCGAATTGCCAAGGCTGAATAATCTGGTCTGGTTTTCTATATTTTGTTGACATTATACCGATTGGGTTTTCAATGGCTATTTTAGGGCATTCTAAATTGATAAGGCGCATAAAAAAATTAATAGATGCTTGTTGACTACCATCGGCTTGTTTTTCTTTAAACCATCTGGCACCAGACACGGCAAGATTTGTACATGGTGGAAAACCTATAATCATATCCCAATCGTTGCAGCCATTATTATATAAAATATCACCTAAAACGTCGCCTTGCATATGCCATTCAGGATGACCACCAGAACACGGTTCAAGGTCGCACGAGTAAGCAACATGACCTCTTTTACGAAAGGCTTTTGTTACAGCTTGGCTTTCTTCGCATGCTATTAATATTTTCATATTTATTCCCGTTGCAGATCGGCATCATTACAATAAACAACCACGCCATCTTTTGTGATTTTGATTAAAAATTTAGAATACAAACCCTGCCCTGTTTCAATATTATTGATACCTTCTTCTTCAAAAAAATACATAAAGTTTTGGACTTCAGTTTCTTCGCCTGTCTTCAAATCTCTTACTGTAATTTTTATTGTCATTTTGGTTTCCTATCGCAAAGCAGATACCTTCTGAGTTATCCGACCAATCTTGCCACTAATCCGTGACAGGTCTTGTTTTAGCAGCATTTTCTTATTTTTCTCTGACCTAAGACCTTGTAACCCGGCTACCCATCCAGCATTCCAGACTTTTCTTAATCCGGATGCCTTTTTGAACGGGTTTCTTTGCTTTTGCTGATCCGTAATCCACTGGACAAAAGTTGGCTTGTCTGGGAGATTCTTTCCATGCAGATAAAACTCTTTCTTTGCGGAAAGGTACGCTTCCCTGCCAGCAGAAAATGTTGATTCTTTTAGTTGGGCTTGTTTGCTCATTTTACCCCCTTTGTGATAATTTTTTATGCAACATTGCATCTATAATCATAATATCCACAACCCTTTTGCTTATGTATCTTCTTATGACAAGACTTACACACCACTAAAACGTTTTTAAGGTCTGCTGATAAAAGCGGTTGTTCTGTTGCTCCTTCGATATGATGAACGTGCAGACCATTTTCGGTGCTTCCACATTTTTCACAGGTATAGTTTCTATCTCTCAATGCTATCTGTCTAAATGTTGCCGGGACTTCTCTTGATGTCCCTGATTTTGTAGATTTCGCTGTTAAGTTTCGCCAATACGTTGGACATTCTCTTTTGCACTTATCGGAACAATATAATTTTGCTTCCCCTTCATTGCTGCCGTTCAAAGACCCTATCCTGTGCATTACATCGGTGTTATTGGGTATGAATTCCCTTCCACAATATACACAAAGACAAACAAGATACCCCTTTGGGCCTTTCCTTATTGTTTCTGCGTAACCTATTTGTTTCGCGTACTGTTCATACATTGCGGGTGCTTTTCTTATCTTCAAGATTTTTTTTCTGTTCTTTTTGTAATATCTTTTAAACTGAAGCCTTGCTTCTTCTTTGTGTGAATCATAATATTTTTTATCTCTTATCTTTTTCTTTTCTGGATTGGCTTCACGATATCTCTTGCACCTCAAATTAAGTTCTGCACTATTATTCCTACGATATTTGCTTAACTTTTCAGCATTATCTTCGCGCCATTTCTTCTGACACGCCTTGCACGCACTTGTGAGTTTATCCTTGCTGCTGTTATCAACAGAGAAACAATCCAAAGACAAAACTTTACAGCATCTGGAACATTTTTTGTATTTAACTGTCATCTTCCTGTGCATGATCTTTTCTTGCAGGTCTTTTTCGTGGTTCGTTCCATTCGTAGCTCTTACAGCGTGGGCATGTCCTGGGGTTGTCTACCATTGCGTTCCAAATCCAATTACATCGTTTACATACTTTCTTGTTCTCATCCATCTTTTTATCTCCTTGTAAATAATAATACTAACCAATACACTTATACAACTATATACCATACCAATTACATAGAGTCAATAGTATATAATTGTTTGGTACAATTTCGTGTTTTAATCCCCGCTTAAAATACTGCGACACAGACTTTTTTGG
>Ga0075113_1000250_pt1 | contig 16974 bp, 10 predicted proteins | sample AntAceMetag02UKA_FD_69788 | JGI IMG/M metagenome (GOLD analysis project Ga0075113, IMG submission 69788) | Saline lake microbial communities from Ace Lake, Antarctica - Antarctic Ace Lake Metagenome 02UKA | ecosystem: Environmental > Aquatic > Non-marine Saline and Alkaline > Saline | place...
TTATAAATTCTGCATGTTATTTAATTTTATGAAATTATTGATTTTGATTTTATTAGTAGTTGGACTTGTTTCTATTGTCGGGGCGAGCTGTGAAGAGGGACAGATAGATATTAATTCGGCGTCGTTGGAAAAGTTAGATGAATTAACTGGGATTGGTCCAGCTTATGCTGGGAGAATTGTTGAGAGTAGACCTTTTGCTTCTGTTGAAGATTTAGTTAAAGTCAAGGGAATTGGAGAGATTACTCTCGGGAAGATTGTAGAACAGGGGCTTGCTTGTGTTGATGGCGAGATAGTCGTGGAAGACGAAGTTGAAGAAAGAGTGATCGAGGATGTTGAAGAAGAAAGTGAGGTTGAAGATGAAGTTATTAAAGAATCTGTGATATCTTTTAGTGATGATACTATTGAGATTGAGACGACGACCAAAATTATTTTATTAAATAGCGAGGAAAAGAAAACAGAAGAGAAGTTAATTTATGTTTCAAAGAATGCAAAAGTCGTTGATTATTTAAGTTATGGGTTTGCAGTGTTTTTAATTTTTATAATTGGCGTTTTGATTTGGGATAAACGAAGTTAAAATAGTAAATAGTAAGGTTTTAAAATAAACTTATATTGTATAAAATATGGTTAGGTCAATAATGATTGTAGAAATGGCTGGACGTCCAGTAGAGCATTTGTCGGCTGCTTTAGAGAAACATATAGGAGTCCTTAGAGATGTTGATGATATAGAAGTTCATTCTATAAAATTAAGTGAGCCTAGAGAAATAGATATGAAGGACCAGGGCTCTAATGATAAAATGTGGACTGCGTTTGCCGAAGCTGATTTTGAGTGTGAAAGTTTTGCTAGACTAAGTGAGACGATGTTTGATTTTATGCCGTCCTCTATAGAAGTTATTGAACCATCTAAAGTGACTCTAAGTATGAAAGAGGCTACTGATTTATTGAATAATATTTCTGGGCGTATGCATAGATATGATGAGGTTGCCAAAATTGCTGGAGCTCGTATGCAACAAATGACTGCACAATTACAAGGAGCTCAAAAAGTTTTGATGGATAAAGATGCTGAGATAGTTAAGTTGAAAAAGAAACCAATTGCTCGTTCTACAAAGCCTAAAGTGAAAAAGCCAGTTAAGAAAAGTAAGAAAGTTTCTAAAAAATAATTAAGACTTTGTTAATGCCCCGCTTATTCTTTTTGTTTCAGGTACTCCCTTCATCCTTTTATCGAATTTTTCAGTAGATTCTTTTATTTGTTCTTTCGGGCTTTTTTGTTTTGTCTTTTTTTGTTTTCTATATAAATAATATCCACCGATGCCTAGAGCCACGAGTATAATTATTCCTATTATCCATCCAAAATTCTTTCCAGGATTATTTTTTGTTGTAGATTCACAGTTCCCAAAGCAACAATATTCTCCATTTTTTGTGAATTTAGCACCTCCTTCACACACTTCTTTTATACTACAAACTATACCTTCCATTTGTTCACAACTATTTTCTGATGGTTCAAAATCTTCCGGGTCGCTTCCTTTTGGTAAGATAAATAATGTTACAGGTATTTGTAATGTAATTTCTTCTGAATCTTGCTCATAAGTTATGTTAATATAATCCCGAATTCCTCCAGAATTTTTTGGAGTAAAAATTATAGTTAGATTCTGAAATTCTCTCGGTTGCATATCTTCTAATTCTCCTAATCTTGCGAATGAAATTTCAGAAGATGTTTTAATATTGATCATATTATCTTCTCCAAAATTTAAAAGTTGGATTACTGCACTGGTTTTATTATCTACGAAAAGTTCTAAAAATAATATTCCTGGATCCGATCTTAAATCAAGTTGAGTTAATGGCGAATTGGAAATTGTATCTGCATCTAAACTTATCATGGGAATTGCAAATTTTTTGTAGGTTGAAATGTCTAGGTAAGAAAAATCTTCTTCTAAATCTAAAGTTATCTCCTGGGTTTCGGATGGTTTTATTGATAAATCTATTTTATTATATTTTATCTCCAGAATATTGGTTCCTGCATTTGTCAATTTTATATTAGCTACATCATTCGTAAAAATAAATCCTGGCTTTATAGTTAAAATTTCCGTTAGATTTTCACCTGTTTTCTTATCTGTTACAATTTTTTCTGTAATATTAAAATTTTTTATTATTATCTCTGTCCCCATTGCTCCGGCTTCCTTGTATGATACATCTTCCAGTTGAATTGAAAAATTCCCTTGCCTTGTAGTATAGAAGTATAGATAGTATATTCCTTCATAAAATAAAACATCTGACTCAAAGAATACTTTTTTTCTTCCTTCATAAAACGAGATATCTTCCACCTTTATCTCTTTTGTAAATTCTCCTGAGGTTGTTATTGTAGCTAATATTGTTTCTCCGGGTTGTATTTCTTCATTTTGGAAGTTAAGTGATGGAGCTGCACTTGCTATAGAAACTGATAATAAAAATAATAAAAATATTGCATTTTTTTTCATAGAGAAGAAAGGAGAATTGTATTAATAAATCTAACTAGACATTTCTTTTAATTTTGAAAAAGTATCTGACATTGCTTTATCTTGATGGCTTGGTCTTTGTCTCATAGGAGCTACAGGTGGCATTGGTCTTCTTACTGGCGGGAATCCTGGTCTTGGTGGCATCCCTGGCCCTGGTCTTATAGGATTTGTTCCTCTTCTGCCTTTACTTTTTTTAGGCTTCTTCTTTAGCTTAGATAGTATTTCCTTTAATTTTGCTCTGTATATATAGCCTATTCCTACTAAAACGATTAAAATTAGTACTACTAATATCCATACCCACCAAAGGGATTCTTCATTTGGATCTTTTGTTTTTGTTCTGCAGCAAACTTCAGATCCCTTACAAGAATAATCTGACATTGGTTCCTGACGATCAGAGCATGAACTCATACAATCATAATAATTTTCTTCGCATTCTGATTTTTCTGATTTTTCTGAAGCTTCTTCACACCCTCCTAAACAACATTCGGATATATCACTTGATTTTTTTGATGTACTTTTACATGTTTCACCAGAACTACATTTCTCTCCTTTGTACTCTGAGCATGTTTTCAAATTTTCTGTTTTACAACATGTATTAAGTGTAGATAATCCGCAAGAATAAGTTCCTCCAAAGTCATCTGAGCTTGGACAATCTGATTTTGGTATACAAAAATATCCAGAACTAGAACAATATGGGATAGTAGAAGATTGCCCATTGATGGATATTCTTCCAGCTCTATTATCTAGTGCCCATAATACTATTGCAGTATCTTTTACGGTTTTCCAGCATCCATTTTCATCTTGGTCAAATAGTAATTGTTCTCTTGCATTTGTTATTTGTGTTGCCGATGAACTTTCCATTGCAATTAGAGCTAGAGCTGTGTCATAATATTTTGTACTTGTCGAACTATCTGCATCCCAGTAACTACCAAGCTGATCTTGATTAGCTATTAGTTGTGTAGCATAATCTTCGTAGTTTGTTAACATATAGATAAATGCCTCTGGCAAATACCTCTCATTTGAATCGGACATTGCTATTAAATAGGGTACAAATTCATCAATATTATGTCCGGTTTTCAGTAGTGCAGTTGTTGCCCATGCAGTTGCTTCATAATTGCAGGATTTTGAACCAAAACATTTTGATTTTATTTGAATGTCATCTGACATACTTCCTTTCCCATAGGTTTTGGTACCTTCTAATACATATAAAGTAGGGGAATTTTTATTTTTGTATAATAAGTTTGCAATAAATTCTTTATTGCATTTAATTGTAAATTTTTCATCATAACATTTTGACCAAACTTCAAACCAAAATTTTGATGAGGTTAAAGTCAAACATCTTCCTGCACTAGAATCTATTTTTTTATCTGCTCCAATAATAATATTATCATAGCTTTTTGAATCATAAGATATCATACATGTTACTTCTTCGTTTGAATCTTGTTGAAGATACCAAACTAATTCTGATGGAGTTTTATTTTGAGTTATTAACCAATTTTCTGATGCTGTTGTATCTTTGCCTGCGTGATTTAATGCTAAAATTGCTATTGCAGTATCTTTAATATTATCCCAGTGATTAAATGTAGATCTATTTTCTAATTCTTCAACACAACTATCAAAAATATTATCTGGTGTTGCTAAAATTGTTAGTGCGACTTCTTGTGTTGTTAATCCAGAACAGCTTTGGGCTTTTGCTTCTAAACAATCAAATCCTTTTTCTATTTGAGCTTCACTTGAATCTGCTAATGTAGTGTCTTCATCCCCTGCAAGAGACAGTGGAACTATTATAAATAATAATAAGAATATTATAGCGAATGCACTGACTTTTTTCATAGAATGATATGGGACTTATTGTTTATAAATATTGGGGAAAATAATTTTTCTAACGCAATTTACATATGATTTGGGTTGCTTTGTTTTTTTGGAGGTTGGATATTATTTCTCATTGCTTGCTTGATTGTATAATTTATTGGATTCTTCATTCCTGGTTCTGGAGGGTTTCTAATCCCGAATTCCTTATAGATTGGTTTATCATAATTTGGAGGTAATCTTTTGTTTTTAATCGACCATAATATTTGAGATTTTATGTATCCTTCTTTTAATGGTTGGTAATTTTTTAGATTCCATTCTTTTATTTTTTCTTTAATAAAATCTTGTGGAAATTCTAAAGAAGTAAAGAAGGATAGTAAAAGTCCAAGTGCTCTTTTTCTCCCATCGGATGGGATACCTTTTAAGATTTTTTTAATAATTGGGGGATACATATTTTCTGTTATTGTTAATCCTTTCATGTTTATACCTTTTCCTTCATATTTTTTTATTTCTTCTTTTGGTTTATTTCTTCTCCCCCACGCTAATGCTTCTGTAAGAAGTTCTTTTGCTTCTTCCGGTTGGCATTCTGGCATGAAGGATTTTGGTTGAATTATTTTTAAGGGGTCCGCATCTGTTGGTTTGAAATTTTGAATTTGATTTTTATTTAAAACAATTGATGCAAATGCCGTTTTTTCATGTAAAGAATATGGCGCTCGAAAGAGATGTCTTGAAGATACCAGGATTACATCAACAGAGTCCTCGGTGGATTTTATTGTGTCTTCTATTTTGAATTCCACTTTGTTTATTCTTCTTTCTCCTCCATAAGAGTTTGATGCTTCTAATTTTGCAGTATTGATTTTACAAACTTCACAGAATTGTATTTCTCTAACTGAAACTCGATTCATTTTTCCATTACAGGTTGGGCATATTATTTGTTTCCTGTTTGATTTCATATGTTCTACCTCTGTTTTACATTTAATATCTGGACAAACATATTTTCCTACTATTTTCTTTTGAGTTGGGTTACCACATTTTGGGCAAAGATGTTCTGATATTAATTCTCCTTTTTCTCTTAACTTCTCTCTGCTTGTAAGACTCAGTATCTCTTTGTTCATTGGCGCACGAATTCGACTAAATATATATCCGGCAATTAGACGTGGCCATTCTGGGAAATTATCTTTTGTTAATTCTCCGTTAACTTCTACTGGAAATGCTTTGAATGGTATAATTATATGGAACCCTTTCCCTCCTGAGTTGTGTAAAAGGATAGGGTAGTTTCCTCCAAAAAATGCTTCTGACTCTTCTACTGAGATATCGAAAACTTCTTGATTGTCTTTTTCTATGATGCTTTTTATTTCTACTGCTCGCGCATCGGAATCAAATAAGGATTCGTAATTTAACACAATCTCTTTTGCTTCTTTGCTGAAAGGTTGAGATGCAGTTGTGTTGAACCAATCTAAAACTTTTCTAATTCTATTTAAATTTGCGCATTTTTTCTTTAATGTCATTTGTTCTGGTCTATGATAATTGAATAATTTTGGTTTTATTTGAGAATATATTTTTCTAAGACCATCTATTGGAAATGTTTGGTCTCTTGGGTATGGAGAGAATTTATTTCTTCCTCTGTGGAATTCTGGAAATAATTCTGATTTTGGAATACATATCATCCAGACGAGACTTCCTTTGAATATATTCCCTTGCGGCATTTTATGTTCTTTTCCTTGTTCCCATGAAAGGGAGCAGGATATTCCGTTTAGCTTACAGAGCCACACGAATTCTTTTATCATTTGCTTTGATACTGATTTAATTGTTATCGTGTATTCTCCGGTTTTGTGTCCGTCTCCTCGAATGTAGCCTCTGAGTAATTCTGTAAATAACTCTTTGTTTAGTCTCCATGCAAAATGTGGGATGTGTTTTTCCTTTTTTTCTCCGCAATTATCTATGAAAAATTTTATCCATTCTTTTGAATGGATAAGAATTTGGGTTGAACCTGTATTTGGATGTCTGATTGATATTTTTCTGTTTGTTATTTTCTTTAAAAGATTAGTGCAGTCTTCTATGTACTCTGCTTCGTTTATATTGAATGTGAATCCTGTTTGATTGATTCTTGTTGTCGTGTGGCCTTCTGCTAGAAAATATCCGATTAATCTCATAAGGTCTTTTGTTATTTTTATTTTACTTGAGAGTTTATTTTTGTTTAGTTCGAAATTATTTTCTATTATTTGTTCATTAAGAGATACGGGGTTCCTGCTTGAATTGTAAGTTATTAAGAAGTCTCCTTTTTTTATTTCTTCTACTCTTTTTTCTTTTATTTTTCCGCTGTCCCATACAAAAACAGAGTGGTGTCTTGTTGCTTTAATGGGGAGTTTGCTTTGGGTATGATAGATTTCGTATAATGTGTCTTTATGTTCAAGGTAATCATAAACTTTTGAGAATACTAACTTTTTGTTTTTGTCTAGTGAGAGCACCTGGATTTTTCTTCCTTGTTTTATTATGTCGATTGCTTCTTTGATTGGTATTAGTTTTATTTTCTCTTCTTCTTGTATTAATATTGGGGTATCTCCTGATACACTAAACTTAATGCCGTAGTTTTTTATTCCGTGCGATTCTAATTCTTTTATAATTAGTTTGGCAGCTATTTTTCCGTAATCTAGGAAAGGGGAGTCAATATCTATTAGAAAGTCCCAGCCTATCTTTATTTTGTTGTATTCTTCCGGAGTCATATCTGTATTGATGTCTAATGGGTTTCCCCAAAGTTCTTCAGAGCAATGGAAAGACGTCGCTCCTTGTTTTGCTGAGTTTAAAATATCGGAAGCATAATCAAAGGTGTCGGGACGTTTTGCGAAAAATTTGTTATTAAAATTAGCTACAGTTTCTCTGTGTTTGCAAAAATCGAACATTGCTTGTTGAATGTCTTTACGAGCATAATGCGAGATAGCTATAGTCTGAACTTTATTAGGCGTTTCTTCGTGATTATCCATAGATTATATGAGTATTTTTTATTAATAAATGATGTGCCTGTCTAGTGCAATAATCTTTAAATAAGCTATAAGGGTTTTTAGGATATGGTATTAAAACTTGACGATCCGAAATTAATTAGTGATGCGGTTTCTGTGATATCTGAGATAGTTTCTGAGGTAAGAATTAAGTTGCTTGAGGACGGAATGTCAATTATTGCGATTGATCCGGCAAATGTGGCGATGGTTATTTTTAAGTTACCAAAGGAGTCATTTTTAGAATATGAAACTAATAATGAAGTTTGGGGAGTTAATATTGATGATTTGAAAAAGATTTTGAAACGAGCGGGTGTTTCTGCTAATGTTGTTCTTGAAGAAGAGAATGGGAAATTGAAAGTTACTATTCTTGATAGAGTTAAACGGATTTTTAATTTGGCTCTAATTGAAATATCTTCAGAAGATAAAGAGATTCCAGAGTTAAATTTTGCCGCTAGAGTTGAAATGAGTGCTAATGATTTATCTCAGGCAGTTGAGGATACATCTGTAGTTGCAGATTCTTGTTCTTTAATTTCTAGTGAAGGAATGTTTGCTGTTGAAGGTTCTGGTAATTTGAATAGTGCTAGAGCGGAATTTTCTGGAGAGAATGTAGAAATTTTTGGTATGGGAAAATCTAAGTATTCTTTAGAATATTTGAAAAAATTTATTAAAGCTACAAAAATCTCGGAACGCGTTGTAGTTAATTTTTCGGATGATTATCCCTTGAGATTAGATTTTCCTGGGGAAAGAATGGGTATTGGATTTGTTTTAGCTCCTAGAGTTGAGAACGATTAGAGGTAAGTAAGATTTATATAGGTATATACATAGTTAATTTCATAATAAGATTACTATGTGTATCACTATGAATACTCATTTGTAATCTAAAAGGAATATAGATATGAATATTAATAATGAAAGCTTGATTCAATTGATAAAGAAAAGAATAATAGTAACTAGTTCTGAGGTCGCGGAGGAGTTTGGGGTTTCTTGGAATACAGCTGAAAAATATTTAATGGAATTGCTTGTCGGGAATAAAATTAATAGAATGAAGAAGACGGGGGTGACTTTATGGATGCTAAAGTAAAACATAATGAAAAAGCTCAAGTAACTATTTTTATTATTGTTGGAATTGTAATAGTTATTGGAGTTCTTTTTACGGTTTATTTTGTGAGAGGTATTAAAGTTGATAGTCCATCGGAGTTGGGGCCTAAAGTTTTTATTGATAAATGTGTTCAGGATGTTGTTGAAGAATCGGTCGGAAAAATGTTAGATAATGGGGGAAAGATAATTCTTTCTCATGCAGTTGGTTATCATGGAAGCGAATATAATTATTTATGTTTTAATGCTAATTATGATGCTCCTTGCTATAATTTATATCCTATGTTAAAAGATAAAATTGAAGATGAAATTTACTTAGATACTAAAGATGCTATTACTAAGTGTTTTGATTCTATGAGAGAAGACTTTGAATTGAGAGGTTATGATATTAATGGTAGTGATACTAAATATTCTGTTAATCTATTGCCCGGCAACGTTAGAGTTAATTTGGAGAAAAAATTTAATGTTTCTAAAGATGGTGCGTCGCAGAGATTTGATAATTTTAATACTAGGATTCCTTCTTCCATCTATGAATTAGTAGGAATAACTAGAGAGGTTTTGAATAGTGAAACTGTTTATTGTGTTTTCGATGCCGCCGCCTATATGTATATATATTCTAAATATAATATTGAAATGACTAGTTATAATAATGATAAGATTTATAGTGTTGGTGACCGTTTAACAGGAGAAAAGTTTAGGTTCGCTGTAAGGGGGTGTGTACCTGATCCAAGTCTTGCATAATGGAAAACAAAAAAATAACAGTAGGTTTTGAATTAATCTTAATAATTATGTCCCTATTTGCATTTCCTTATATAATTAGAGATACTAGTGAAGTCTTTGAAAAATTTGATGAAGAATATACTGAAGCATTATCGGGAAATTCATTAGTTGGAGAAATTCAACCAAAGTTTGATATTGGGGAGTTGGCAATTATTTTTTTAAAGGAATTAAGGAAGCCTATAATACCTGTAGTTTCTGCTAGTGTAGATTTTTCATCAATGGGTTGTTGTGAAGTGAGTAATGAGGATGTATTTTGTTCTCTTATTATAGGAGATAAGTGTAATTTAACTAAAGGGCTTTTTAATCTAGGTGCTATATGTGAAGAATCTTCTTTTTGTGAAGTAGGATGTTGTTATGATAGTACAATTGGTATATACGATGATGGTATTTTGAACAGAAGTTGCGATGAAAACTATAAAGATTACAAATGGGTTAGTGGAAGTTGTTCTAGTATTCCTGGTTCTACGCTTGGCTGTTGTAGTTTAGGTACAATTTTTGATTATAATACAAAAAGAGAATGCGATATTGAATCTGGATTTAGAGGTATCGAAATTACTAATTGGGATGATGGTATAGGTGGATTAGAATGTAAGGAGAAAGCTATAACATATGAAGAGGGTGCATGTGTTTTTTCAGATGGAGATTGTGATTTTGGAACAGAAGAATCGTGTACTGTTGGGGATTTTAGTGAAGGAGTTTTATGTACTAATGAAAATTTAGATACATGGTGTGGGATGAAAAACGAGACTGCATGTAAACCAAATAGATACGAAGTTTATTTTAAAGATACTTGTGGGAATTTTGCTAATGTTTACAATGCTAATAAGGCAGGTGATCAGAATTATTGGAATAACGTGTTAGCTCCTAGTAGTGTTTGTAATAGAGGAAGTGGAACTATTCCTACTTGTGGAAATTGTGATTTTGATGATGGGTTTATTTGTGCTCAGGTAGTTAACTCAAGTGATGAGATGATTCATGGTGATTATTATTGTAATGATTTATCATGCGATTATATTAGTCCTAATGGAACGATTATTAAATATGGTAATGGAGAGTCATGGTGTGATTTTGATAGTACAATTGGAAAAGGAAAAGATCCTGTTGGTTCGAAACATTGGAAATATTCGTGTAATCAGGGAGTTATTGAAGTGGGTGGATGTGGTGATTACAGAGAGAGTGTTTGCGTTGAAAGTAGTTTAGGTGATTTTAGTCATGCAACTTGTAATGTTAATAATTGGAAAAGATGTTTTTTTGTAAACGCTGATGAAGAAGAAGATGCGATGGGTAAGTGTGAAGATATATCGGGATGTTATAAAGAGACCTTTGGTGTAGGACCCACTTTCAACTTCACTGTTTGTTTGCCCGAATATCCAGATGGCAATAATATCAAGATGGAGGTGGATGCTAAATCGGAGGAATTAGTTACTTGTGAAATGGGAGAGGTAACATGTAGTGTTATTCGTGAACCGAAAGAATGGGGAGGATGTAATATTGTTCAAAATGAGGAATGTTTAACTGAAGATTTTGCGAAAGAAATGAATAGGTTTTGCACGAGTCTTGGAGATTGTGGAGGGGCGGCTAATTTTGCAGGAGAGTATGTAAAAAATTTCAATGTAGACACTAATGTTCCTAAAAATGACGATGGAGCTTGGGATGGTGATGATGCAGCTGAGACATTTGGAACTGGAGAAATAAATAGAATAATTGGGTTATCTAAATATCCTAGTACTAAACCAGTGATAGAGATGAATTATGATGATATTGCAAAAGCTATGGGTTTTTCAATTGATTTTATAGAAACTGAAGGAGAATGGAACCCTGAAGGGATTGATCTTGGTGGAGGGCTTTATTTTCTTAGCGGTATAATTGGTTTGGTTACAGGGGGGCATGGACTCACAGCGGGATTGATTGCAACAATCAGTGGTGGTATCCTTGGAGCAATTTCTGGTGTATTTATTGGTGCAATGATTGGAGGACTTATTGCTGATTATTTTGGACTTACCAAGTTCCAGACCGTAGTTCTTATGCTCGGTACGAGTTTATTACTTAGTGCAATATTATATTATTCTTTAGCTAATGCATGGAATCTTGGCGGGATGATTCTTTCTCTTATTAGTCTTATTTTAATATTTTTATCTTGGTTATCACATGATTTAGAATCGGAATGCGACCCAATTAATGTTACATTTGATTGTCAATCATGGACTCCTCCTACTAATGATAATAATTGTGATGAATGCAATGGAAATCCATTGAAACCGTGTTCAGAATATAGATGTTCTAGTTTAGGGGCTTGTGAATTAAGAGATGTGGTGACTGGTGATGGTGTCGAATATGGTACCTGCGTCGGTATGGATTGTGATGGGATTATTCCCGTTTTAATTAGTCCTTTACTAGAAGGAGACGAATTGCCTAGTCCTACTGGTATGGCTTATAACGAAAATCCAAATCCATTAACCGGATTTAATATAACATATAATGGAGGATGTATCAATACTGATTATTTATCATTTGGAGTTAATGTTAGCAAGATGGCAAAATGTAAAATCGGACCAGTAGGAACACCTTTTGGAGAAATGACTTCTTTTGGTATAGATGCGTTTAGTTATAAACATGTAGCAACAATTCCAATACCAAAGCCTACTACAGATGAACACGAAGAGGGAGCTTGGACAACAGATGTATCTTTGGAAATTAAATGTCAAGATCCTTGTGGAGAATATAATCCTCTTAAATATACTGTTAAATTTTGTGTAGATGGTAAGGATAGTGGAATGCCTCCTCGGATTATTGATGCACAGCCAAGTTCGGGATCTTTTGTAGGATTCAACGATGTAAAAAAATCGGTTAAAATAATTACAAACGAACCTGCTAATTGTAGCTGGAGTACTACCGAGGCGGTTTATGAAAGTATGACGAACAAAATGAGCTGTAGTAATAATCTTATATATTCAGGTCTGTCAATGGGATACGAATGTGAAGATGAATTTGATGTTTCTGAAACGGAAGATGAAAATATCTATTACATTAGATGTGCAGATCAACCATGGAAAAGTTTAGCAGATAGTAATAAGATGCCTAATAGTTATAAGTATGTGTTAACTAAGCCTGATAAAAAAATTGTAATAGATAGTATTAAACCAAATGAAGATATGGAAAGTGGGAATAGGGTATTTCCTATTGAGTTAGAAGTAAAGACTTCGGGTGGTGGAGATTATCATTCTTGTAAGTATTCGCTATCAGGATATGAAACTATGATTGATTTTAAGAGAGGAGCTGGAAGTTTGGTACATACTCAATCGCTTGATTATATGACTAGTGGAGACCATAAAATTCGTATTAATTGCTCGGATGAAACAGGAGATACTGTGAGTGGAGAGACAGAGTTTATGATTACTTATGATAATAAAGACCCGGAGATTTCGCGAGTTTGGCAATCTGGAAATTCTTTATATATAGTTACCAATGAAGATGCAGAATGTGTTTATACTGATACTAGTTGTGCATATAATTGGGACGATGAGGATGTTATGTCGGTTACGGGTTCTGATAAACATACAATAAGTGTGATTGCCGGAAGAACTTATTATATTAAATGTAAAGATAAATATGAAAATATGTTATCTAACGGAGATTGCTTGGTTGAGGTGCAGGCTATATAGATTTAAGAGTTGAGGACGGAGAATATAAGAATTTATAAATAAAAGATAGTTCAAAGAACTATCATGTTTTTATTTATAAAAACAAAATAAAAGAAGATGGCTAAAATAAATATGGAGAAAAAGGGGCAAGTAACGATTTTCATTATAATGGGGATTGTAATAGTTTCTGCGGTTTTAGTTTTCTTTTTATGGGCTAAGCCAACTTATTTATCAGAAGGTGGGAGAAAATTGAATTTTGAGAATTGTGTTGAAGATGTAGTCGAACAGACTATTAGTGATTTAGAAAAGAATGCTGGGTTTGAAGACCCTAAATTTACTTACAAATATAATGGAGAAGAGTTCGCTTATCTTTGTTATACAAATGAATATTATAAAACATGTACAGTCCAGGTTCCATTTTTGAAAAATAATTTTGATGAACAGATGGAAGCTGCAATTAAAGATAAGGTTAATACTTGTTATTCTAATTCTATTAGCGAATTGGAAGCTCAAGGTTATTCGGTGACTAAAGGGGAAGTTACATATGATGTTTTAATTGAGCCGGGAGTTGTTCGGGTTGAGATTGAAGCTCCTACTGTTGTGGGTTCTTCGAGTTTCGCTAAATTTAATGTTAGAATTAATTCTCCAATTTATGATATGGTTATGCTTTCAACTTCCATCTTACAGTTCGAATCTAGTTATGGAGATTTTGATACGAGTTCTGCAATGCTTTATTATCCTGATTATATTATTGGGAAGATTAAAAGAAGTGATGGGACTACTCTTTATACAGTGGAGAATAAAATTTTCGGAAATAAATTTCAGTTTGCTAGTCGTAGTTTGGCTTGGCCTGCGGGATATGCGATATAAATGGTAAATAGAAAAGCAATTATTGGTTTAGAATTTTTGTTTGTCTTATTATTTGTTATATCAGTTTTGCCTAGTATTTTTGCAGCTGATTCTGTATCTGAAGCTAGTTATTGTTGTGAAAGATCTACTTCTGGGGCGTGGTGTGTTAATGCGCCAGAGGACCAATGTAGTTCTGGTTATAGTGCTGCACCTACATCGTGTGAAACTACTTCATATTGTCAATTAGGAACTTGTTATGAATCAGAAGAAGGAATTTGTATAGAGAATACTCCACAAAAAGTTTGTGAGAATGATGGTGGAACTTGGAGTGAGAAAAGTGTAGAACAACTTCCACAATGTCAATTAGGATGTTGTATAATTGCAGATCAGGCAGCTTTTGTTCCGTTGGTGAGATGTAAAAGATTATCTACATTATTCGGAATTGAAAATAATTATAGAACCGATATAACTGATGAAATGACTTGTATTGCAACTGCTCAATCTCAAGATAAGGGAGCTTGTGTTTATGATGAGGATTTTCAAAAAACTTGTGAGTTTACTACAAGGGGAGAATGTACTGGGGCTGAAGATGCAGAAGGCGGTAAGGTATTTTACAAAGACCTTCTTTGTTCATTTGAGGATTTGGCTACAAATTGTGTAAAGCAAGCTTCTACAACTTGCTATAAAGGAGATGTTTATTGGGTAGATTCTTGTGGAAATTATGAAAATGTTTATTCAAATGATGAAGAAAAAAGTTGGAATAATGGAAGAGTGCTTGAACCTAGTAAAGTTTGTGATCCTAGTAATGGTGACGATAAAACTTGTGGAAATTGTGATTATATGTTGGGAACCCGATGTAGTGAAAGTAGCGGATTTTTTAACTCGGAAGCATTCTGTAAAAAAACTGTGTGTGTAGATAGCAGCAACTCTTCTAGAATAAATGGTGAGTCGTGGTGTGTTAAAGATGAAGGAGCTGGGAATGGAGAGGATAGAGTTGGTTCTAGATATTATAGAGAGCTTTGTGTTGATGGCGAAGTTATAGTTGAGCCGTGTGCAGATTTTAGGAATGAGATTTGTATTGAGAGTTCCACCGAAACAACTATTGGTGATTTTTCTTCGGCGGCCTGTAAAGTGAATAAGTGGCAGGATTGTATTCTTCAGGAAGACGAAGAGGATTGTATAAAAGAATCAAGAGATTGTATCTGGATTGATGATATTGTTAATGGTACGGTTATAGGTGCAGGATTATGGTCGATTGAAGATAAAGATGAGCAAGAAGATAAGACAGAAAGTACAATTAAGTCTAAGAGTGGTATTTGTGTGGCTAAAGTTTCTCCTGGATTAGAATTTTGGAAAGAAGGAAATGCACAAGGAATTTGTGCTGTTGCAAATCAGAGATGTGTTGTGACGTATGAAGTTGGAATTATAGGACAAACTGGAGAGTGGAGGACTGCGGATAGTATAAGTGAGGAAGAAGGTAACTTATTTGGATTAAAGAGAAAGGTTATTGAAGGTAGTCAGGATTGTTTGGACGATAATTGGGCGCTTAAGGCTGATCAGGTTTGTTCAGCTATGGGAGATTGTGGTGGTTATGTAAATTATAATAAAGTTTATACCGATGATGGATATAAATGGACGGAAGCAATCTGGGATGCAAATACACTTTGGGAAACTATTTCTTCAATGTGGAAAACTGAATCTAAGAGTTGGAAAGTAGAAGACAAAGAATTTTCTTCTAATGATAAAATCAAAATTAAAGGGGGCTTTGTAGGAATGCTTATGGTTCCAATTATAATAGGAGGGATAAATGAATAATAAAATAATTAGTTTATTATTATTGACGATTATGTTTTTGAGTCCGTTTGCGTTTGCGAATACTGTTTGTGGGGAAGAGAAAGGTGATTGTCCTAATCCCAAAGATGTTTGTATCCAAGATGCATTTTCTGGTTATAAATGCTGTTCTTGTGATGGCTATTGTGGGGATTGTAGAGGTGGATGTGATGGTTCTTGTGAAATTTCTGGAAAGGTTTGTCAGCCTGAAGATTCAGGAGAATATAAATGTGTTAATGAAGAATCAGTAGCTCCAGAAACTCCTTCAGTTACTGTTTTACAAACTTTAACTGATACTGCTGTTGGTCTTTCTAATCAAGTTTCATCAATCCCCATTATTTCGGATGATTCAAAAGTAAAGTATAAAGTAATTGAAGTGAATGGTAAGAGATTAATAACTAAGTTTGATGAAACAATAAAGATAGATGACACTGTGAAGGGGATAGATTTTATGGGAAATACTGTTCCTATTAAGATTGATGGACCTATTCTACAAGCTCTCTATGATTCCCCATCTGTTACTATAAATCCAGAGTATATGACTTTGATTGATGAAAAAACTAGAATGCCTCTGACATCAGATTCTGGTTTTCAAAGTGGATATTTGGATACAGATACTGATAATATTGTTCCTGGAGCAAACCCTTCAATTGACGACGAAACAGCACCAGAGGATGAGAAACCAAAAGTACCAGAGGAGGTAGTTGAAACAATATTAAATACGTTTCTTGATGAACCAATTAAAGAATTTTCACAATTTATTACGGATACTAACGGTGTTAATTATTTGGTTAAATCTGGAGAGATTGCAACAGGTGAGACTGTAAAAGTTATGAATATAAAAACTGGCCTTGAAAAAACAATGACAATTATAAATCCAGATACTGCTAAAACCGCAAAATCTATTTTCTCAGATCTAGATGTAGCTAAAGAAATTGCAAAAAGTCCAGAAGCTCTTGCTGCTTTAGGATTGAAAAGTGTAAAAGTTAATGGAGATATTATTACGGCTACTGCCACTGATGGTAGTATTGAAAAAATTAAAGATGGGATAGTCACGGAAATTATTGGTGCTCCTGGGGAAGCAACTTCTGCTATAGGTAAACTTCTTAAAGTGGCTGGAGGTGGTGGATGGGATGCACTTTTTGCTGGGGCTGAATGGGGTGTGGCTGTTTATGGGGGGATTCAAATGGTTGGTCCAATAATAGGACTTACTCAAAGAAATACTGATGCACTTTCTCTTGCTCTTTCTATTTCTACTGGAGTATATAGAGCGGCAACTGTTTTGGATGCAACTGCGGGGACATGGTTAGCAAGTCCTTGGACTTTAGTTGGAGTAAGTGCCATTGTTTTTGCTGCTACTTACAGAGAAGAAGGAACTGATGTTGTTGAGTTTGAATGTATGCCTTGGCAAGCTCCTTCGGGTGGAGATGATTGTGAGATTTGTAATGAAGGCACTTTGCCTTGTTCAGAATACAGATGTAAATC
>Ga0075113_1000251_pt1 | contig 16929 bp, 17 predicted proteins | sample AntAceMetag02UKA_FD_69788 | JGI IMG/M metagenome (GOLD analysis project Ga0075113, IMG submission 69788) | Saline lake microbial communities from Ace Lake, Antarctica - Antarctic Ace Lake Metagenome 02UKA | ecosystem: Environmental > Aquatic > Non-marine Saline and Alkaline > Saline | place...
AGGAAAATATTTTACAATTAAATTATGCACTCTTAAATACTGTTCCATTAAAGAAGGTTCCTTAACTCGATATTCTCTTTTTAATTGTCTTTGCACTAATTGACTATCCATTTTCATTTCAATTTTTATTTCTTGAGTTTTATCTTTAAAAATTCTATAAGCTAATTCTAATCCTAAAATCACAGCTTCATATTCAGCCCAATTATTTGTCTTTTTACCCAAAAATTTAGAAGCACTTTTTAACTCATACCCTTCTTCATCAAAAATAACTGCTCCCGCTCCAGAAATTCCAGGATTCCCTCTTGAGCCACCATCTGTAAATATTTTTATATTTTTCATATCGAAATTATATCATAAATAAATTATGGTAACTAAAAAATAATCCTAAAATTGAGTACCGTTCAAGAAAGTAAAAGAAAACATTTTGATCCGTATCGAGCATACGGCGAAAAATATTTTCCTAAACCTGCCTGCCGGTAGGCAGGGCTGACGAAGAAATGTGCCAATTTTGGGGTTATTTTAAAATCTCTACTATTCTTAGTCGTAAAGTATTTGCTCCTCCAAAAGTATTTTTTTCTATACTAGCCAAAAAATTTATTCTTTGCCCTAACTCTAATAAAGATTTTTTACCTTTTACAAAATCACTAAAAAAATCTATAGCTTTAATTTTTTGACTTTTAGAATTTTTGAAAACTAATTCTAGATGATTTAAAGTTTTACCAAAAACTCTTTCTCCAAAAATCTCTACTCCTTCAAACAAAAAAATTGGTTTTGAATTCCCCATCCCAAAAGGAGCTAATTTTTGAATCAATTTATAATTTTCCCAATTAACGTCATCTAAATCCATTTTTTTATCAACAAAAATTTCAACTTCCTTCACTTTATCTTTCATTTTTCCATAGGCCGTTATAATTTTCTCTTCTAAAAAATGAATTTGCTCTGTATTTACTCCAAAACCACCTGCCATTTTATGTCCTCCTAAATGTTCAAAAACACCTTTTTCCACTAAATTCATCAATTCCAATAAATCTATATTTTCTGCTCTACAAGACCCACAGTATTTTCCATTTTCATCAGTTCCCCATACAAAACAAGGTCGTCCATATTCTCCCTGTAAAGAAGAAGCTATTAAACCTGATATCCCAACATTCCATTCAGGATCTCCTATCACAATCACATCTTTTATTTCTCTTTCTTTAATCTTCTTTTTAGCCTTTCTTACTGCAGTCGCCACCATTGTTTTTCTTTTATTATTTAATTTATCTAATTCATCGGCCAATTGCCCAGCTTTGATTTCATTTGTAGTAGAAAGTAAATCAAAAGCAATTCGTGGATCAGAAACCCGAGAAGCAGCATTTATTCTAGGAGCAATCATAAAAGAAATGTCTTCTTCTACTAATTGAAATTGTTTCAACCAGGCTTTACGCAATAATTTTTGCAAACCAAGACGGCGAGACTTTCTCAAAACCATTAATCCATAAAAAGCTAGAACTCTATTTTCATTCCGCAAAGGAACCATATCGGCCACTGTAGCAAGTCCAACCATATCTAGAAGCCATTTTTCCCAGCCTTTTTTCACCTGCCTGCCGTTAGGCATGGAATTGAAGTCTCCTTTTTCAATCAATGCTAAAATTAATTTAAAAATTACCCCTGTTCCGCACAACATATCATCAGGGTAATTATCATCTTCTTGTTTTGAGTTCAAAATTACATCAGCAGAAGGTAATTCTTTGCCAACCATATGATGATCAGTAATAATAACATCAATTCCTAATTCTTTAGCTTTCTTCACTGGTTCTACATCAGTAATTCCACTATCAATTGTAATAATTAAATCAATTTCCTTTTCTTTTAATTCTATAATCGTTTCTGTCTTCAAACCATAACCTTCTCTTAGACGATTAGGAATATGCACTAAAAAATTTTCAAACCCAACTTTTTTAAAAAAATCATTTAAAATTACAGCTCCAGGAATTCCATCGGCATCGTAATCACTAAAAATTAGAACCTTTTGATTTTCTTTAATAGATTTCAAAATTCTTTTCACAGCCAAATCCATTCCCTTAATCAAAAAAGGGTCATACAAATCATTTTCATAACTAGGATTTAAAAACTTCTCTGCTTCTTTTTGAGTTTTTATATCACGATAATAAAGAAGTTGTCCTAATAATTCAGGGTAGGCTTTAAATTCTTCTTTAATTTTTTCAGGCAATTCTTTTCCAAAAATTATTTTCTTTTCCATTCCGCTATTTTAACATATAATAGAAAGATGGATGATTGCTTATTTTGCAAAATTGTGGCGGGAGAAATCCCCGGCTATAAAATATATGAAGATGAAAAGTTTGTAGCTTTTCTAGATATTAACCCTGTCAATAAAGGTCATATTTTAGTTATTCCAAAAGAACATTCTAAAAATATTTTGGAAATGGAAGATACTCTTATTGAAGAAATGGCGGTTATAACTAAAAAATTAGCGAAATATATAAAAGAAAAATTAAATGCCGACGGAATAAATATTATTAGTAATATTGATGCTACTGCTGGCCAAGTTATTTTTCACACTCATATCCATATTATTCCTCGATTTAAAAACGATGGTTTTAAGCATTGGGTTAGTTCAGAATATAAAGAAAATGAAGCAGAGAAAATTCAAAAAATTCTTAAATTAAGTTGAAAATCACTTTATAAAAAAAATTCCATCGGTTCACCTTAGGCAAACCGATGGAATTTTTAATTTATTAACACTAAATAATAGCTCTGTTAAACCAATCTACTATCACTTGAAAGCAATAAGCCTGCCGGCAGGCAGGTTCCAAGTAAAAACTGAGAAACATTATTTCTCATTTTTTTCTTGGATGACTTCTATCCCTACAAGAGTTCCTTTTGCTAAATATTCTAACATAGCTCCTCCACCGGTAGAGAGAAAATCAAATTTATCTTTTAGTCCTAATTTTTCTATACAAAAAACAGTATCTCCTCCTCCTGCAGCTGATTCTACTTCACTTTTTGTTATAGCTTGAACTAACCCAGCCGTTCCATCCATAAACCCTCTTTTATAATCTCCTATTGGGCCATTCCACAAAACAAATTTTGATTCTTTTATTTTTTCTTCCAATAATTGAATAGTTTTTGGTCCAGCATCTAATATAATATCGTCTTCTAAAACTTTTATTACCTCTTTTTCAAAAACACCTTCAGGATTTTGAACGATTACATCTATTGGTAAAATTATTTTTTTATTATTTAATAAATCAACCAATCCTAAATCGTCATTTGATACTAAAGACTTTCCCACTTCATATCCTTTCAGTTTAAAAAAATCATTTGCCAAAGAACCTCCCACAAAAATAAAATCCACAACTTCTACAAATTTTTTAACAAGAGGCAATTTTGTCTTTAATTTATTTCCTCCTAAAATAAATAATTTAGATGATTTTTTTTGCCTAATATAATCAATTTCTTCAATTTCTTTAACAAAGGCTGGTCCTAAATATGATTCCATTAATTTAGAAATTCCAACTATACTAGCATATTCCCTATGAGAATCTGGGAAAGCTTCATTTACATAAATATCCCCCATAGAAGATATTTTTTTTGCAAAATCTTCATTGTTCTCTTTTTCTTGTTTATATTTCTTCAAATTTTCAAAAATTACTACATCTCCATTATTCATTTCTGAAATTATTTCTAAATTTCCACAATCTAAAATATCATTAACAAATTTAAAATCAAAGAATTGTTTAAGATATTCTCCGACAGGTTTTAAAGAATCTTCTTTTTTTCCAGCATAACCTAAAATTAAAATTTTAGCACCTTCATTTCTTAAAAATTCAATAGTCGGTAAAACTTTTTGTAATTTAAAATCACTTATTACCTTTTCATTATCAACAGGTACGTTTAAAGAAAGCCTTAGCAAGACTTTTTTTCCTTCTAGTTTTCCTTTTTTAGTTAAGATACTTTTCATATCAATTGTTTTCAACAATATGAACTATTTTGTTGAAATTTTCCGAAACTAAGGAATCTCTACCTACTAAAAACCCATCCACTCCTCCATTTTGGATTAAATCTTCGGTGTTAATAGGATTAACTGACCCCCCGTATAAGATTTTTATCTTTTTTAATTTTTCAGCTCCGTATTTATCCATTAAAATCTTTTTTATAAAGAGAGTTATTTGCAACAAATCTTCCGATTTTATTATTTTTTTAGAAGCTTTCCCAACAGCCCAAACAGGTTCATAAGCTATTATTATTTTCCCAGAAAAAATACCTCCAATTCCTTTCAACGCTGATAATAACTGTCCTTCCAAAATAGAAAAATAATTTCCATCATCGTCTCTAACATTTTCTCCAATACAAATAATTGGTTTTATTTTATTTTTTAAAGCTAATTTAATTTTTTGATTTAGATCTTCCTCTGTTTCTCCTAATTGTCTTATTTCTGAGTGCCCTAAAAGAGTGAAATCAACTCCTAAATTTCTTAACATATTAGATGAAACTTTTCCTGTCCAAGACCCTTTTTCTTGATCAAAAAAATCTTGTGCTCCTACAAAAATAGATTTTTTACACAAACTATTTAGTTTATTAATATAAATTGTCGGAGCACAAACAATTACTTTTGTCTTTTTTAATTTTAAAGTTTTCTTTCTGATATTCTTAAAAATACCCTCAGCTTCACGGATACTTTGAGGATTCATTTTCCAATTTGCAACAACTATTTTCATATTCTTCTTATAAGTAAAACCATTCAAAGGAAATAACTTAATTAATTTATAATTAAAGCATTCAAGCTCTCAAATTTATAGAATTTCATCTACAGAAATCAACCCTTGTACTGCTTTAAAAATCATATCTTCTTCTATTGTTAAACCTCCTTCTTTCATTACTTGTTCTTCTAGGTCTTTCTTTGTTGAATTATTTAATAACATCTCTTTAATTGTTGGACTAATTCTAAAAATTTCACTTACTGTAATTTTTTTATTATTTTTTTCAGAACTAGACTTAGAATTATTTGATTTGAAAAAACGAACTTCTGACCAAGGTTTTTTTTCTTTCAAAACACTTTCTTCTACTAAAAATTCCATCACTTTTTCCATATTTATATTTTGCTTTTTAGAAAGTCTTTTTATCTCTCCTATATTTAGGTAATATTCCTTTTTATTATTTTCATCTAATTCACTTACTAATTTTTGAGAAATTATAATGCTCAAATTAGCCCCAATAACAGCTGAGCTTATATCTAATTTTCTCAATTTTAAAATAGTTTCTACCCCAGAGTTCTCTTCTGTTTCTAAAACAGCAAAATTAAACCTTTCTTGCCAAGAAGATTTAAATAAGGTTCTTAAATCTTGAATATTTTCAATTTTATCTACACCTAAAACATCTAAATTTTGTTTTTCTAATTTATTTATTCCCTGTGAAATGTCAAACCCTATTTCTTCATTAGTTACAACTTGATTTATCCCTTTCATTTGAAAACCAATGGAATTTTCAATAGTCCCTATAGCCAAATTAAATTGATTTATTGAATCTAAAAAAGTATAAAAAGTTGTTGTTTTTCCTGAATTTTTTCCTCCTGTAATCAAAATTGTTTTTTCTTTTTTATCTATAGTTGAATATAAAATATCTAAGTTTTTTCCGTGAAAACCTAAAGCTTCTAGAGAAAAACCAGAATCTCCTTGTAACAAAACATTTAATACAATTCTTTTTCCCCACAAAGATTGAACTTCATTAACTTGAAAAACAATTTCTTTGCCGTCAAAACCAACAATAAAGTTATTTATTTTTTTATTAGATTCTAGTCCAGTCAAAACTTTTATTTTCAATCCTAAAATTAATGAAGCATTTTTTGGTAATACCATTGCAGAATACAATTCCCCTCCTATCCTATATTTAATTAATGTTTTATCTTGTTGTGGTTCTATATGAATATTTGAGGCTTTCTGCAAAAGAGCATGTTTTAAAAATAATTCAAAAACAGTATTAATTCTTTTATCTCTTGCCAACTCTAAAGTTTTTTCCCGGGACATATTTTTCAGCATGTCTTCTGAAATAATTTGAAAAGCTAGAAATTCTTTCTGAATAAAAGCTCCATATTCATTCCTAAGTAAGTCTTGATATCTTAATAAATTTTGGTTAATGGAAGTTTGATCAGTTAGGTAAGGAACTATTTTTAAAGCTACTTGTTTTTTCAAAAAATTAATTTTTTCTAAAATTTCTAAATCTAATACAGCTACCTTTAAAACATACTCATCCCTATCAAAAGCAATTATATTATATTTTCTAGCAATCGGTTCTGGAATACTTAAAAGAGTATTTTCTTCTATATCTGTATTCTTTAGATCAACAAAAGTGACTTTTGTTACCTTACTCTGCACTTCTCTCAGTTCTTCTTCACTTATATTCCCCTTTCTAATCAACACATTGTTAATATCTAAATTCTTTTCTTGAGCTTCTTTTTGAGCCAAATCAAAATCTTCTCGAGTAACTAACCCTAATTCTAAAATCAAAAAATTCACTTGTTCTTTATCTAAAAACATATTACTTTAATTATACTATATTTTCTTTTTTCATTCCAAGAAATCCTGTGCAAAAACATTATAAAAATAACCAAACAAAAACCAGCTTTTCAAGCTGGTTTTTTACTGTTGATTAATTTCTTATTTATTCTATTAAATATTTGAACTTTATTTACAACATGTAATATAAGCTCTAAGTTGTACACCACTAGAATGAATAGAAGTATAATTGTCTCCCATCTCACACCACCAACCATGCCACGGATTAAGATAGCTCTTAGTAAGACTCCAATAATACCTATTAGGGCTTCCACTTATAGCGCACCCCCCCCATCTTCTTTCAGCCGGTGTATCACAGTCTATCTGATGGTCCATCACCCATCCACCATTTGAATACTTCGTGGAGGATCTAGTAGTACATACCTCAGCGGCAGCAGTACTACCACTTTCTGGCCAAGTATTTCTAGACACGCCTCCTAAATTAATATAATTAAATATTGAAGTTGAATTTGGATCTACGTAGTATCCAGTATTATCTGAATCATAAAATTTAGGAGCTCTTATATCAAGATTCGCATAGATACGAGCGAACACAGAATTTTGTGCAGGGTCTATGTAATATCCAGCATTATTGGAATCATACCATTTTGGAAAATATAAATTTCCATATTTTGTTTGAATCTGGCTACTTACATTTAAAGGAGCTTCTGTATTAGATGCAGGAGCTGTTGCTGTAGGCCCTGTCCATGCATTCAAACTACTTGCTTCTAAAAATATTACTGCTAAAAATATAATTTGGATACCTTGATTAAATCTTTTGGTTTTTAGTAAATTCATAAATTTTTAATAGGTTGCGATAATTAATAATTAATCTCAATGTTTAATTTGTAGGAATTTCTCCTTTTTCTAATAGAGGAACATCATCTATAGGTTCAGGTATAAAATCTGAGATATCTTTCCCTTCCATTTCTGCTTGTTCTTCTAGAGAAAGACTTTCTTTAGGTTCTGGAATTAAATCCTCTATAGTTTGTAGTGTTTTATCAGCAATTTCTTCTAGTGAAGGAATATTTAAAGGTGAAGTCATTTCTAAATCTGTATTTTCTTTAGAATCATTTTTTTGAGAATTATCTAAAACGACTAATAAAAAAACAATGAGTATCGAGATAAGTAAAGCCCATCCTGTAATTTTTAAAATTCTTTTTAAATTAATCATATTTTTTATTTATCCACCAATTTATTATTGGTTTAAGATCTGTGCACTCTATTAAACAATTTGCAAATTTATCTTTTACATTAAATTTCTTGATATACAGGATTTATTCCAGAAGAATTAATAATTAAATTTACTCCTTCTAGCATTCCTGTACTTCCTTCAATAGGAACTGAATGAGCTCCTGTAATTGCTTCATTTATATATAGAGATAAATCTGATCCTGTATTGTATTGTGCAGGAGCCAATGTTTGATTTGAATATATAGCGTGAGAACCTACAGGAAGTGCTTGTGGAGTAGCTGAATTTACCAAAGCATTCAAAGTTACACCTCCATCAAATCCATTCCAAGGAGTCACTCCTATTTTTGTTTTAGTGGTTGTAGCTCCGCTTAATACAAATTCTACATCTACATTATTACTAGACCCGGTTATAAATTTCAAACTGTAATAACTAGAAGGAGTCTCACTTTCTGATACCTCTGATACAGCTCCATAGCAAGTAAGTGTGTAAGTAGTCTCTGTAGCTACAGAAGGTCCTGTTACTGATTTTGATGCGCAAGTAGCTTCGCTTGAACATAAATCTCCAGTAACCCAATTTCCCTCACATCTCAAAGCATTTTCAGAAACCCAACTAATAGCAGGAGTTTCTCCATTCACTACTGAACTAACATTAAATTGGGTTATTAAAACAGGACTAGATGTATCAACAAATGTGACATCAAAATCAATCCATCCAACAACATCTGATCCCCAAGCATACCCGCTAAAATCAGAACCATTTAAAGTCACCCCGTAAGAAATTGACCCTGACGGTTGAGTACTTAAACTAATCCATCCATCCCAACCATTTCCATCTGCAGACAAAGCTTTTGCCCAACCTTTTAATTCTCCCCCTAGTAATTTAGCATTACAATTTCCTTTAGGACATCCACTTAAATCACTTTCATTAAAAGAAATCCAACCAATATTATCACTCCAAGCATATCCTGATAATTGATTATTTGATTCTATATTAACTCCGTAGTTTACACTTTCGCAAGAACCTAAATTTATACAATTAAAACTAATCCAACCAATATTATCACTCCAAGCATATCCTGATAAATTATGTTCATCTCCTGCTTCTACTATTTCTTGAAAAAAATTTCCTCCATTTTGTCCAAAAGAAAAAATGACAAATATAAATAAAAGAAAAGAAATTAATAAAGCCACCTCCTTTGCTTGTTTTTTAAATATTTTCATAACATTAAAATTATACTATATAAATTATTTTTTTATTATCAAACTGTGGATAACTAATGTTAAATTTTGTGATAAAATTTAAGGGACCCAAAAGATCTGTCTAGAAATTGCATTTCAAAAGTTAGTTTAAGAGTCGTGCTTGCCTTTTTTAAAAAATAATGTTATTTTTTATTAAACAAGTAGAAAGAAAGCACATGGTTCGCTAAACAGCGGATTTTTTTATTAAAAATAAAATATTAAAACAAAAGGTAGTGAAAAGCATATAAAAATATTTTAAAGTAATTTTTCCTAATTTCTTAAAACCTGCCGACAGGCAGAGCTATAAGCTAACCTCCTAAATAAATGTTTGATTTAAAAGTAATTCATTCTGTTCTAGATCAACTAGAAGAAGAGAAAGGAATTCCTAGAGAAAAAGTAATTGAAGCTATTGCTATGTCCTTGGCAAGTGCATATAAAAAAGAATACGGTAAAAGAGGTCAAATTATTAAAGCTAAATTTAACATAGAAACAGGGCAAACTGAATTTTATCAAATCAAAATAGTTGTTGATGAAACTAAGGTAAAAATGCCACAAAACGAAGAAAATCCTGATGAAAAACCTGAAGTAGAAATAGAAAATGACGAAAGAATTAATTTCAATCCTGAACATCACATTTTAATTGAAGATGCTATTAAAATAAAAAAGGACGTTCAACTAGAAGAGGATATGATCTTTCCTTTGGAAGTAAAAAATGACTTTGGAAGAATTGCTGCTCAAACAGCTAAGCAAACTATTATTCAAAGGATAAGAGAAGCTGAAAAATCTTCAATTTCTAAAGAATTTGATTCTAAACAAAATGAAATAGTTAGTGGAACAGTTCAAAGAATAGAAAGAGGTAATGTTTTTGTTGATTTAAAAAGAGCTACAGGAATTTTATCTTATTCAGAACAAATTTCTTCAGAAAAATTTAAACAAGGAGAAAGAATTAGAGCTTATCTTTATTCTGTGGAAGAAACATCTCGTGGTGTTTTCTTAAGACTATCCAGATCTCATCCCAAATTTCTTAAAAAATTATTTGAAATTGAAGTTCCCGAAATAGCTAGTGGTATTGTTGAAATAAAAGCAATAGCAAGAGAAGCTGGTTCTCGTTCAAAAATTGCAGTTTCTTCTAATGATGAAGATATAGATCCTATTGGTTCTCTGGTTGGGCAAAGAGGAGTTCGAGTATCAACAGTTATGAGTGAGCTAAGTGGAGAAAAAATAGATATTATAGAATGGTCTGAAGATCCTAGACAATTTATAACTGAAGCATTATCTCCAGCTAAAATATTAAGTATTGATATAAATGATGAAGAAACTAGCTCTGTGGCTCATGTTTCAGAAGATCAATTATCTTTAGCTATAGGAAAAGGAGGACAAAATGTTAGGTTAGCGGCTAGACTAACTGGGTGGAAAATAGATATTCAAAGCACAACAGGAAGAACCTTAAAGGAAATAAAAGCTGATACTGAAAACGAAGAAGAAATTCCTGAAGATAAAGAAAAGAAAGAAAAAACTTCTGATACAAAAGAAGAAACAGAAGAAAAATAAAAATTCACTTGAAAACCGATTTTCCAAGTAAGCAAAAATCCTGTTATTAAAAAATTTGACAAAAGCCAATTATTAATTTTTATGCACAGTTGTTATTTCTTTTTTTACTATAATTATATATACTTATTTCAAGATTATTATCATATAAAAAACTTCGGGCAGGTCACCCTTAGTTAATAACAAAAAATAATTAATTATTATGGAAAATTACAACAACCAAGAACAAGAAGCTGTTGAAGAAACAACAGAAGCTCCTGCTATGGAAGAAAAGCAAGGTGGTTCTGGATCAATGATTGGTTCTATTATAGTAATAATAGTAATCATCATTGGAGGTCTTTATTTCTGGGGATCAAAAAATAATACTGAAGAAGTAGCTCCTGAAGTAGCTCCTACTGAAGTAGTAATGGAAGAAGAAATGCCAGTAGAAATACCTGCAAATACTCCAGAAGCAGATATCATTGAATAAATAGCTTTCAAACCAAAAAAATGGTATAAAAGAAAAACCTTCTTACTATAAGAAGGTTTTTCTTTTATTAGTTATTAAAATTAAAAGCTTATAATTAAATTACTATGGAAAAAATAAAAATAAAGACCAAAAAATTAGAAAATTCTATGTTAGAAATAGAAACCTCTATTTCTGTTGAAGAACTTGAAAAACGACGAGAAAAAGCTATAAAGAATCTAGGTTCTGAAATTAAAACAGATGGATTCAGAAAAGGACATGTTCCTCAAGATGTTTTAATACAAAAAATTGGAGAATTACCTTTATTAAATGAAATGGCTGAATTAGCTTTAAGTGATATTTATCCTGCTATAGTTATCCAAAATAATATAAAAGCTATTGGGCAACCTCAAATCACTATCACTAAAATAACTCCAGGAATCCCAGTAGAACTAAAGATTACATTAGCAACTCTACCTGAATTTAAATTACCTGATTACAAAAAAATTGCTAAAAAAATAAATAATGAAAAAGAAGAAAAAATAGAAGTAACAGAAAAAGAAATTGAAGATACTATTCTTCATATTCAAAAAAGTAACGCTCCTCAACCTGAAATTACTAAGAATGAAAAAGGAGTAGAAAAAGCTGATGAGCCAAAGCTCCCTGAAATAAATGATGAGTTTGTAAAAATATTAGGAGATTTTAAAGATGTCGCTGATTTCAAAATAAAACTAAAAGAGAATATAAAGAAAGAAAAAGAACATAGAGCTGGCGAAATAAAAAAGGTTAAAATAATAGACTCTATTTTAGAACAAACTAAAATTGAACTACCTGAAATTATTATTCAAAGTGAATTGGATAGAATGTTAATTCAAATGAAATCTGACATTACTAAAATGGGGTTACAATTTGATAAATATTTAGAACACATTAAAAAAACTGAAGAAGATTTGAAAAAAGAGATTAAACCAGAAGCTGAAAAGAAATCTAAAGTTCAACTAATTCTAGACAATATTATCAACGAAGAAAAAATTATTCCTTCAGAAGAAGAAGTTAAAAAGAATGTGGAAGAATTATTGAAACAACATAAAGAAGCCAGTGAAGAACAAGTTAAACCCTATGTAGAAATGGTCTTATCCAATCAAGAGGTATTTAAATTATTAGAAAGTCAAAAATAAATTAATAAAAAACTTAGGCTAAATAAAAAATAGTCACCAGAATAAATATCTCCTGGTGACGATTTTTGGTTCTCTCTTAGTTAATAAAATCTATCATATAAATATCAAATATTTTGTACACAGAAAGACCAACAGAAAACCCTAAAAATAAACAGCTGAAAACACTAAGAGCATTCATATCGGGTTCCATAGGGTTAAACTCAAAGAACATGTTAAACCACGAAATTCCTATAACCAATACAATTAATATATAAATCATAGTTCCAACAATTTTCTTATTTTTTATTCTAATTTTTTTCATTACCCCCCCTTTTTTTTCCTTTATTTATTTCAATTTTTTTCTTTTTTATTAAAAGAAACCTTACCTAAATAAACAATAGCATATATTATCTATGTATCAACCAAAACGTTGAAATTAACTCTAAAATAACCTATACTAAAGAAAGTTAAAAAATTGCAAAGCAATTTTTTATACATAATACTTAATACTTAATACATAATACATATATGTTAATTCCAACAGTTATAGAAAAATCACAATTTGGCGAAAGAGCTTTTGATATATACTCTCGCCTACTCAAAGAAAGAATTATTTTTATTGGAGGAGCTATTGATGATCATGTTGCTAATATAGTTATTGCCCAATTACTTTTCCTAGAATCAGAAGATCCTAAAAAAGACATAACACTTTATGTAAATTCCCCAGGAGGACAAATCCAATCAGGATTAGCTATTATCGATACTATGAATCATATTAAACCAGATATTTCTACGGTTTGTATTGGAATGTCAGCCTCCATGGGAGCAGTTATTCTTTCCCAAGGAGCTAAAGGAAAAAGATTAATTTTACCTAATTCAGAAGTAATGATTCATCAACCTCTAACAGGAGTTGAGGGACAGGCTTCTGATATTGAAATCACAGCTAAACATATTTTAATGTTGAAAGATAAACTTTACGAAATATTAGCTAAAGCCACAGGAAAATCAAAAACTCAAATTGAAAAAGATTCGGATAGAGATTATTGGATGTCTGCTGAAGAAGCTAAAAAATACGGAATTGTTGATAAAATTTTAAAATCAAAATAATAGCATTCACAATTTAGCAAAAGCTAATTAGATAAAAGAGACGAGTAAAGCTCGTTTCTTTTTATTTAAATTAAAAAAGGTGCTGGTAAACTACCAACACCTTTAATTTGTTTTCCACTAAAACAAATTTATTTTTTCTTTTCTTTCTCTTTCTTAAGAGGAAATTTTTTAGCAATCTCTTTAAAGAGATCATTATTCCTTAATATAGTCAGCCCATGTTTTTTAATCCGAAAAATATTCTCTGGACGGACGTCTCCTTTCGGCTCTGTTTTTTCAATCGAAATGTAATCAATCAAAAATAAATCGAAGACTATATTTTTTATCTCACAACGAGTAACCTGAAATCCATAATTTTTAAAACTTGTATTTTCAACAATTGCCATAAGATTTCTAATACCAACAAACTCATCTACTCCAGACAAAGCAAGTAAAATTAAGTCTCTCAATAAATTCCCTTCTTTAAATTTTTGATCATTCATAATCTGCTACTCCTTCAATTAAAATATTTTAAAGTATCGATACACTCAAAATATCTGGGTGCATCGGCAACAAAAATAAACAAAAAGTCCAGCATAAAATACTTGCAATGGTTATTTTTCCGCTTCTTACAAAACATCCTAAAAAATAGTCTAAAACCAATTTTGTTTTATTTGAAACAGAATTCTCTTGTTGTCTGATAAATGAAACCTTTAGAGTTATAATTATCAAGGAAACAACAAAAGATGGAAAAGAAACTGTTAAAGTAAGTCCTGCTATTTCCATTATTTTCAATATTTCCCATACTTCTGGAACCTGCCAAATCATATTTACCCCCTACTATTTAAATTATCAATAAAAATTTCCAACTAATCTAAAATTAGATTATCACAAACCAACCACAAATCAAAGCTTTTTAGTTGCACTATTCTAAATTAACTAAAATAGTCCAATCAATTAAACTATTATTGAATAATAAGAAAAATAATGAAATAAAATGCTCAACTATCTGAGTTGTTTATTTTTTTATATTTTATTGCGTTATTTTAAAATTTGATGTATTATAAAAACATACTTTACGAATTAATTAAGAAATAACTTATAATTTCATATTAAATTATAAATTATTTCTAAAACCTGTCTGAAATAGATTAAATTTAGATTTTAGTGAATTTCTATGAAGAAAACTTTAAATTCAACCTTAAAATTGAATACACTATATAAAATTTCTATATAAAGATGGGGTTTTAAAACCATGTCATTAAAAATATTTATGTTCCTATTAGGAATAAGCGCCTTAGCTGGCGTGGCTTTTGGTTATTTTTTGAGATGGGCATTAACTTTTGGTAAAAAAGGTTCTATTGAATTAAAAATTCAACAAATGACCTTAAATGCTCAAGAAAAATATAAAGAAGTAATAAACAAGGCTGAACAAAAAGCTGAAAAAATTACAGGAGAAATTCAAAAAGAACAAAAAGAAAAACAACAAGAATTCAAGAAAACAGAAGACCGTTTAATCAAAAAAGAAGATTTTCTTGATAAAAGACAAACGGAAATTAGTTCCGAAACTAAAAAAATAGAAGAAAAAATCGAAAAAATCAAAAAGATTAAGGAAAATATAGATAGAATAAAAGAACAGGAAGAAGAAGAATTACAAAAAATTGCTCAACTTTCTATAGAAGAAGCTCAAGAAAAACTTCTTAAAACTGTTGAAAATAATTACGAAGAAGATTTAAGTGTTCGTCTTCAAAAACTAGAACAAAGCGGAGAAGAAAAACTAGAAAGAAAAGCTCAGGATATTTTAATCACAGCTATCCACAGAATGGGTAATTCAGTCGCTGCAGATGTTCTATCAACAACAGTTAATATTCCTTCTGATGATATTAAAGGTAAAATTATCGGAAAAGAAGGAAAAAATATTAGAGCCTTTGAAAGAGCTTCTGGAACTGAAGTAATTGTAGATGACACCCCTGGAGCAATTACAATTTCTTCCTATGACCCAATCCGAAGACATGTTGCTAAAATTGCTTTAGAAAATTTAATTATTGATGGGAGAATCCAACCAGCAAGAATTGAAGAATTTGTAGAAAAGGCTAAAGAAGAGATTAATAAAACTATCAAAAAAAGCGGAGAACAAGCTGTTTATGAATGTGGAATTTTAAATCTTGATCCTAGAATTGTTTCAATTTTAGGGCGTTTACATTTTAGAACTTCATATGGCCAAAATGTTTTACAACACTCAATTGAAATGTCCCATATTGCCAGAATGTTAGCTGAAGAGTTAGGAGCTGATGTTAATATTGCTAAAACAGGAGCTTTGCTTCACGATATAGGAAAAGCTGTAGATCATGAAATTCAAGGAACTCATGTAGAAATTGGTAGAAGAATTTTACAAAAATTTGGAGCTGACAACAAAATTATTCAAGCTATGCAATCTCATCATGAAGAACATCCCTATGAAACAATTGAATCCGTAATTGTTCAAATTGCCGACTCAATTTCAGGAGGACGCCCAGGAGCAAGAAGAGATAATGTTGAAAATTATTTGAAACGATTGAAGGAACTAGAGGATATTACTAATTCATTTGATGGTATTGAAAAATCTTTTGCTGTGCAAGCTGGAAGAGAAATAAGGATATTAGTAAAACCTGAATCTGTTTCCGATTTGGAAGCTAAAAAACTAGCTCGAGAAATTGCCTTAAAGATTGAGAAGGAGCTGAAATACCCTGGAGAAATCAAAGTAAATGTCATACGAGAATCAAGAGTAATCGAATACGCACGCTAAAAAACAAATTAAAAAGGCTCGTCGCTTCGCGACGAGCCTTTTTAATTTGTTTTTTATAATTTTAAATTTTAAATTATAAATTAAATTCTGGTCATTGCGAGGAATAAAGTACAACGAAGCAACGACGTAATCTGGTTCTTTTCTCTTTGTCATTGCGAGGCACAAAGCAATCTAGAAAATTTAGATTATTTTTTTAAATTTATGAATTAAGAACGAATTTTAGCTTTGCTAAAATCAGTATACTTAATACATAATACTCAATACATACCTAAAGGGCTTGCACAAATAATGGCTTAATATATAATGTATATATTATTATATTAAAGTTAATAGTCGTTTATTAATAAATTAATTAATTTTTACTATGAATAAACAAGCAATCGTAGAAGTTGTACAAGGGAATTTAGAAGGAACTAAAGTTCAAGCAGAAGGAGCTGTAGATGCAGTTTTTGAAGCTATAGCAGGATCTTTGATTAAAGGAGAAGATGTTTCAGTTGCAGGATTTGGAATTTTCTCAGCAAAAATGAGAGCAGCAAGAACAGCTCGAAACCCACGAACAGGAGAAGCTATCCAAGTTAAAGCAATGAGAGTACCAAAATTTAGAGCTTCAAAAGCTCTTAGAGAATCAGTTAAACAAGGCTAACTCTAAATATCACAATAAAAAAATAAACAGCTACACATGTAGCTGTTTATTTTTTTGTTATTTGAATAAAAAATGATATACTAGCTTATTATATAAACGAAGTACGGGTATAATTTAGTGGTAGAATACGTCCTTGCCAAGGATGAAACGAGTGAGAAGCGATTTCATGAGCTTCGCAAGACCTTTTGAAATATTTTGTGAAGAATGAAACAAAATATACAAAAGGTGTACAGGTCCTGTAAGGACTTCGTATTCTCTTGATTAGAGAATCGAACTCTCTG
>Ga0075113_1000252_pt1 | contig 16892 bp, 12 predicted proteins | sample AntAceMetag02UKA_FD_69788 | JGI IMG/M metagenome (GOLD analysis project Ga0075113, IMG submission 69788) | Saline lake microbial communities from Ace Lake, Antarctica - Antarctic Ace Lake Metagenome 02UKA | ecosystem: Environmental > Aquatic > Non-marine Saline and Alkaline > Saline | place...
AGAAGGTTTCATTAAATCTTTTATTCTGTCCGTAATAATTAAATTTCCTTTAGCATCAATTTTCCCTGCATCTCCTGTACAAAACCAACCATCTTTAAATACTTCAGCCGTTTCTTCTGGTTTTTTATAATAGCCTTTCATAACTCCAGGACCTTTAACAAGGATTTCGTCATTTTCACCAATAATTATTTGAGTACCGTGAATTGGTTTTCCTGCTGAATTAAATTCGAAATGCGTATTTCCAAATAAAGATACAGTTGCTGTTGTTTCTGTTAATCCATAACCGCATTTAATATTTAAACCAAATGAATGAAAAAACGAAACCATATCTGCCGCCAAAGGTGCACCTCCACAAGGCATAAATTTTATACGCCCTCCAAACACTTCTCTTAATTTACTCAACACTAATTTATCGGCTATTTTGTGTTTTAACTTTAAGGTTAATGGTACTTTTTTATCAAGTCGTTTATGTTTATTATAATACGCATTCCCAATACCCAGAGCCCAACTTGCTAATTTCATTTTAGTAGGCGAAGCTTCTTTTCTTTTATCTTGAATTGCCGAATAGATTTTTTCAAAAATTCGTGGAACCGTACACATTAAAGTAGGCTTAACTTCTTTTAAAACTTCAGCAATTAATTTTGGATTTTGATTAAAGTACACTTCAATACCACGGTGTAAACAAAAGAAAACCCAACTGCGTTCATAAATATGACTTAGTGGTAAAAAACTTAAAGAACTATCTTTATCAGAAACTGTTAACTCAAAATCGTGCGCTTTTAACGATTGTATAAAGTTGGTATGATCTAGCATTACACCTTTTGGCTCTCCAGTAGTTCCTGAAGTATAAATAATACTTGCTAAATCAGTCTCTTCAGCTTCATATTGTCTTTTTTGAAGTTCTGTTTCAACTTTTTTAGTTGCTTCAAAAGAAATAAAATCTTTTAAAAGAATGGAATTTTCAGAGTTTTGAAGCTTTACATCATTAGATAATGCAATAATTAATTTTAAATACTTATTTGTTTGAGAAATTTCAAATGCTTTATTGTATTCTTCCTGACAACCAACAAACAGCACACTAATTTCAGCATCATTTAAAATATATTCAACTTCATTTTTAGAGTTTGTAGCGTAAATAGGAACTGTTACTGCTCTAATACTCATAATAGCAATATCAGTGATAATCCATTCAGGAGAATTTTCTGAAAAAAGAGCTATATTTTGATGTTCTATTATCCCGAAATTTAGTAATGCCTTGGAAATATTTTGTGCTGTACTTCCTAAATCAGTCCAAGAAATACCAACCCAAGTTTTTAACTTATTATCCTTATAATAAATAGCGTTTTTATCTTGATATTGAGCTACTCTATCTCTAATTTCTTTACCAATATGCTTAGTAATCATCTATAGTTGATTTAATTTTTGCGCTGCAAAGCTACAAAGCTTTGCAATGATTAATTAACAATGACAATATATCATTTAATCTTTAATAATTTTAAAAAACTTAAGCCATAAAAGTGACATTTAAAAAAATAGTAATATCTGTACAAACTATATTGCAAATTACTAAATTTGCACTTTCTTTTTAAAAATTAAATCCACTTCTTTTAAAGCTCTAAGCTTAATATTTTCTAAATTTCCAATAGATGTTGGTCCCAAATAAAATTTTGAAATATTATATATTTTCGAATGTTTCAACAGTTAAATTGCTCATAACATTTCCAGTATGCTTTATAGCTAAAGGTTCAAATAACAATACGTGAACTTCTTCTTTTGCAATTGGTTTATGTTCAACTCCTCTTGGAATAATAAATAATTCTCCTTCATTTAATTCCACTATTTTATCTCTAAATTCAATAATTAAACTACCTTTTATAATATGAAAAAGCTCCTCTTCATTTTCGTGCGTATGCCAAATAAATTCACCTTTTAATTTTGCTAACAATAATTGTTGTCCGTTTAGTTCTCCTATTTTTTTTGGAGTCCAATGTTCACTAAACAATTTAAATTTTTCTGAAATATTGATTGGTTTCATTTTGCTAAAATACAAAGATTTTATACAAAAAAATAGTGTGTTTTAAGTCTTATTTTTCAAAAAACAACTACAAAACACCACGAACTCAACGGCCCATTTCTTTACCTGTAAAATAAGAAATTCCCAATAATACCATAAAAATTGTGGGGAATGGGTCAAATTCACCAATCATAACATGTGCAAAAAATGCCAAGATAAAATTGAAGAAAAAACCAGCATAAGCCAATTCCTTTAACCACGATTTATTATAAAACAAAATAACCAGTGAGCCTGCTATTTTAGAAACTGCCAAAGGATAAATTAAATATTTTGGGTATCCATAATCTTCAAAGTACCCAACTAATTTTCCGTAAAAAACCATATAGAAAATACCAGTAATAATTAGCATACTAAATAAGCTAATTGTAGATATCCAATACAGGTATTTATTATGAAACATTGTACAGTGACTTTAAAAGATGTTATAAATCATTTCTTCAAATTTAAAGTTTTATTGGGAATTTTAAAAAATACTTTTAATTCTATTTATCTAACTACTATTTCATTAAATTTGCACTTTCTTATTAAAAATTAAACAATGTTTAGAACACATACGAACGGAGAATTACGATTAGCAAATGTTGGTGAGCAAGTTACCTTAGCCGGATGGGTGCAAAAAACGCGTGATAAAGGATTTATGGTTTGGGTTGATTTGCGCGACCGTTACGGAATTACACAATTAATTTTTGACGAAGAGCGTACGCCAAAAGATATTATTGAAATGGCTAAAACTTTAGGTCGTGAATTTGTGATTCAAGTAAAAGGTGACGTTATTGAACGTGTTTCTAAAAATAAAAATATTGAAACTGGTGCAATTGAAATATTAGTGAAAGAACTCACTGTTTTAAATAAATCTATTACACCTCCTTTTACTATTGAAGATGAAACGGATGGTGGTGATGAGTTAAGAATGAAATATCGTTACTTAGATATTAGAAGAAATCCGGTAAAAAACAACCTAATTTTTCGTCATAAAGTAGCTATTGAAGTTAGAAAATACCTTTCTGATAAAGGTTTTATTGAAATTGAAACTCCTGTTTTAATTAAATCTACTCCTGAAGGTGCACGTGATTTTGTTGTACCAAGTAGAATGAATGAAGGTCAGTTTTATGCTTTACCACAATCACCTCAAACTTTTAAGCAATTGTTAATGGTTGGTGGAATGGATAAGTATTTTCAGATTGTAAAATGCTTTAGAGATGAAGATTTAAGAGCCGACAGACAACCAGAATTCACTCAAATTGACTGTGAAATGGCGTTTGTTGAGCAAGAAGATATTTTAAATAGATTTGAAGGTTTAACACGACACTTATTAAAAGAAATTAATGGTGTTGATGTTGCTGAATTTCCAAGAATGACCTATGATGACGCAATGAAAAAATACGGAAATGACAAACCAGATATCAGATTTGGAATGGAGTTTGGCGAATTAAATGAAGTTGCTCAACACAAAGAATTTGGTGTTTTTAACAATGCCGAATTAGTTGTTGGTATTGCTGTTCCTGGCGGAAATAAATACACAAGAAAAGAAATTGACAAGTTAATAGAATGGATAAAACGTCCGCAAGTTGGTGCTTTAGGAATGGTGTATTCTCGTTGTAATGATGATGGTACTTTTAAATCTTCAGTAGATAAATTTTACGACCAAGAAGATTTAGCGAAATGGGCTGAAGTTACCGGCGCACAAAAAGGTGATTTAATTTGTGTTTTATCTGGTAATGCTGATAAAGTTAGAGCACAATTAAGTGCTTTACGTATGGAATTGGCTGAACGTTTAGGTTTACGTAAATCAAATGAATTTGCACCGCTATGGGTAGTTGATTTCCCATTGTTAGAATGGGATGAAGAAACTGAACGTTACCACGCAATGCATCATCCGTTTACTTCACCAAAACCTGAAGATATGGCAATGCTAGATACAGATCCAGGAAAAGTTAGAGCTAACGCTTATGATTTGGTATTAAATGGTAATGAAATTGGTGGTGGTTCTATTCGTATTCACGATAAAGAAACACAAGCATTAATGTTGAGTCATTTAGGGTTTACTCCTGAAGAAGCTAAAGAACAATTTGGATTTTTAATGAATGCTTTTGAATATGGCGCGCCTCCACACGGTGGTTTAGCTTTTGGATTGGATAGATTGGTTGCTATTTTAGGCGGACAAGAAACCATTCGTGATTTTATTGCATTTCCAAAAAATAATAGTGGTAGAGATGTTATGATTGACGCTCCTTCTAAAATTGATAAAACTCAATTAAAAGAATTAAGATTAAAGTTAGATTTATAAAAATTAAGAGTATTGTAAATCCTTGAAATATTATATCAAGGATTTTTTATATCAATATTTAATTGATTATTCTAAAATTATTTTAATTTAGGATCATGAGCAATTCTAAAATTTCAGACATTTTTAACTACGAGTTTGATTGGTATTAGCCGAAAAAATGCAATTCTAAATGTGAAACTAAAGAAAAATGCTGTAAAAAGTTTAAGAAAAAAAAGGAGAAGTACTGTAAAAACTGTCCGAATTTAGTAGCTTAATACCTTTATTTTGATACTTTTGCACATTCTTTTTATAAAAAACAAAAATGCCAACTAGCTCAAAAATTTTATTTCGAAAATTTTTAAAATGGAGATACCAAAATATCTCTAACAAACAGTTTACAAATATTGCGAGTGCAATTATTGGTTTATTAGCAGGGCTAGGCGCGGTAATTTTAAAAAATTTAACCCATTTTATCCAACATTTACTTGAAGGAGAAATTATTAGTGATATACACCATGCCTTTTATTTTATTTTCCCAATAATTGGTTTGTTAATAGTGCTTCTTATCATAAAATATTTTATAAGAAAAAAAGTAGGTCATGGAATTCCTTCAACTTTATATGCTATTTCAAAACAAAAAGGGATTATGCCTCGTCATCAAATGTGGGCATCATTATTAACAGCTCCATTAACAGTTGGTTTTGGTGGTTCGGTTGGACTTGAGGGCCCAACTGTTGCAACTGGTGCCGCGTTGGGTTCTAATTTTGCAAGAATCTTTCATTTAAATCAAACTACACGAACATTACTTATTGGTGCGGCAGCTGCAGGTGCCATGTCTTCAATTTTTAAAGCCCCAATTGCTGCTATTGTTTTTGCTGTTGAAATTTTTAGTTTAGAATTAACTTTAGCTTCCATGATTCCTTTATTGCTAGCTTCAATTACAGCAATATTAACATCATATTTCTTTTTTGGGGATGATGTTTTACTTCATTTTGATTTACAAGATAAATTTAAATTATACGATGTTTCATTTTATGTATTATTAGGTGTTGCGTCAGCCATGGCTTCTATCTATTTTAGCAAAGTTTATTTTGGTATTGGTGCTTTTTTTAAAAAATTTGGCAATCCTTATAAGCGCCTTTTAATTGGAGGTTTATTACTTGGAACCATTGTATACTTTATTCCGCCGCTTTTTGGGGAGGGTTATGAAACTATAAATAATGTTTTAAAAGGAAATGTTACTGAAGTAATTACCAATAATATTTTTCACACAACTACAGATAACATTTGGGTTATTATTGCTCTTTTAGTTGGTTTAATATTGTTTAAAATAGTTGCAACATCTTTCACTTTTGGTGCTGGTGGTGTAGGTGGTGTTTTTGCACCAACACTTTTTACAGGTAGTATTACTGGATATGTTTTCGCATTAATTATAAATTATAGCAATTTATTTAGTTATCAATTATCATTAACTAATTTTGCTATGGTTGGTATGGCTGGTTTAATGGCTGGTATTTTGCAAGCTCCACTAACAGCAATATTTTTAATTGCTGAAATAACTGGTGGATACGAACTTTTTATTCCTTTAATGATTGTTGCATCCATTTCATTTATAATTACCAAACGATATATTCCTCATAATATTTACGCAGCTGAATTAGCTAAACGTGGTGAATTACTAACACACGATAAAGATAAAAACGTATTAATGTTATTAGATTTAGATAAGTTAATTGAAACTAATTTTGTGTTATTATATCCTGATATGTGTTTAGGTGATGTAGTAACAAATGCTGTAGCAAAATCTTCTCGAAACCATTTTCCTGTAGTAAATGAAGACAATGAGTTTTTAGGAATACTTACCATTAATGACATCCGAAGCATTATGTTTGATAAAGAATTATACAAAAAGGTAAAAGTTAGAAGTTTAATGCATGCGGCATCAGACATCATTTATTATGAAAAAGATTCGGCTGAAGAAATTTTAAATAAGTTTAAAGGAAGTGGCGCTTGGAACTTAGTAGTTTTAAAAGAAGGTAAATACTTTGGGTTTATGTCAAAATCTAGATTGTTAACTGCCTACCGAAGAAAACTAATTGATGTTACTGCTTAGTTTTTGTTTACAAAGTCAACTACTTTATCTGGAAAATCAGTAAAAACACCATCTATATTTGCTTTGTACAAAGCTACATTTAGTAATTCTTCAAAAGTTTCAAAATCCCCCAATTGATCGGCTCTAAAAGTGTACGCATGGACTTTTAAATTAAGTTGATGAGCATTAGAAACCAAGTTAGATAATTGCCAAGTTCCATCTTCATTTTTTCCTTTTATAATTTGTTTGTACCAAGGACCAATACCATCAGCGTATTTTGAAAACTCTTCTAGCTTTGTTTCCTCTACTTCAAACTCAATTAGTTGTACTAAAAAAAGTTCACTCTTAAGTTCTGTTCTAATCCGTTTTAATTCAACAGCATCAAAACATTGCAACATACAATTGTCTTCTTTCGTTTTATAACCATATTCAGTTAATATATTCAATACAATTTTTGAAATATCTTTCCCTTCATTTTGATGAAATACGGGTTCTTTAATTTCAGGGTAAATTCCAATATTTTTTCCAGTACTTTTATTTAACCCTTGAATTAATTCTAGTTCTTGTTGTAAAGAATGTAATTTAAAGATAGATTTATTTAGAGGAAACCTATTTGGATAAACCGCTTCAGAAGTTGAAGGGTTAAATCGTTCGGAAACGTTCAATTGTTTTAATTCTTCAAACGTGAAATCAATTACATAATAACGGTTATCTTCTCGTTTTCTATCAGCAAATTGCATTGCTACATCTGTCACAGTTTCTAAATGAATATCGTGTATTACAATTGGAATATCATCTTTACTTAATACAATATCTTGTTCAAGAAAATCTACGTTCATAGCATAAGCCATAGCTTTTGCTTCAAGTGTATGTTCTGGTAAATAACCTGATGCACCACGATGCGCAATCACTACTTTCTCGTTTTTTAAATTTTCATGTTGCTTTTCACTTGTGTTACAACTTAAAACACCAAGAATTAAAAATAGAACTAAAAATCTTCTCATATTATAAACTATTAATTGAAGTTAAAGATATTAGTTTTTGTAATTTTACAGCGTAAATAATAATTATCTTTTTATGAAATATGTAATTAGCACAGTTTTAATAGTTGTTTTAGGCATGTTAACCTATGGTTTTTACATCAAATCTAATGGTGATACTAATGGTGAAATTATTATTGGAATAGCTGTGTTAATGGTTGCTTTTGTTTTAATGCCGCTATTTATTTATCACCGTTATAAAGACAAAGATTTAAGTAGTTTTAGGTTGAAGAACTTTTTAGAAGAAGTTAAAAAGAACGATGATAAAAATAAAAAAGATTAGCTTAAATTCCTTTTTTCAATAAAAAACTTTTTTAAAAGCATTCCACATTCCTCTTTTAGAACACCGCTAATAACCTCAGTTTTTGGATGCAATGTTGTATTCAAGTTTTTAAATCCTCTTTTTTCTTCTGAAGCGCCATATACAATTTTACCTAATTGTGCCCAATAACTTGCACCTGCACACATTTGGCAAGGCTCTAAAGTAACATACAATGTGCATTCTTTTAGATATTTACCTCCTAAAAAATCAGCAGCAGCTGTGAAAGCTTGCATTTCTGCATGAGCAGTAACATCATTCAACGTTTCTGTTAAATTATGTGCTCTAGCTATTATTTGGTTATTCATTACAATTACAGCTCCAACTGGAACTTCATTTTTATCAAAAGCCTGTTGCGCTTCTTGTAAAGCGCGTTTCATAAAGTAAGTATCGTCAAAAGGATCTATCATATTTCAAAAGTAAATTTTTTAATTCAACGAACAATTTAAATAGTGTAATTTTGTACTGTATGAAATCAAATTTGTTAGAACATATTTACAGTCCGAAAGATTTACGTGAACTTTCTAAAAATCAACTTCCAAAAGTTGCTAAAGAATTACGCGAGTTTATTATTGATATAGTTGCAACAAAGGAAGGTCATTTAGGTGCAAGTTTAGGAGTGGTTGAATTAACTATTGCGCTTCATTACGTCTTTGATACGCCAAACGATTTATTAATTTGGGATGTTGGTCATCAAGCATACGGACATAAAATTTTAACTGAAAGACGAGACATTTTTCATACGAACAGACAATTAGGCGGTATTTCAGGATTCCCTAACAGAAAAGAAAGTATTTATGATGCTTTTGGAACAGGGCATTCTTCAACTTCAATTTCAGCAGCTTTAGGAATGGCAATTGCTTCAAAAATAAAAGGCAATGTTGAAAAACAACATATTGCGGTAATTGGAGATGCTTCAATTGCTAGCGGTATGGCTTTTGAAGGCTTAAATCACGCAGGTGTAACAGATGCTAATTTGTTGATAATTTTAAACGACAACGCCATGGGAATTGACCCAAGTGTTGGCGCTTTAAAAAATTATTTTACCAATGTGAAAGCTGGGAAAAAAGTTCGAAAAAATAATATAATTGAAGCCTTAAACTTTAATTATTCTGGTCCAATAGACGGGCATAATATTGATGAAATAATTACAGAGTTAGAACGATTAAAAACAATAAAAGGTCCTAAATTTTTACATATAATTACCACAAAAGGCAAAGGTTTAGAAAAAGCTGAACAAGACCAAGTAACGTATCATGCACCAGGTAAATTTGATAAAATTACTGGTGAAAGAGTTGCAAATACTATTGAAAATCAGCCTCCAAAATTTCAAGATGTTTTTGGTAAAACTATTGTTGAATTAGCTAAAAATAATGATAAAATAGTTGGAATTACACCTGCCATGCCAACAGGAAGTTCGTTAAAATTAATGTTAGAGGAATTACCCGAAAGAGCTTTTGATGTTGGAATTGCTGAACAACATGCGGTAACGTTGGCTGCAGGAATGGCAACTCAAGGTTTAATTCCTTTTTGTGCAATTTATTCTACTTTTTTACAACGTGCTTACGATCAAATTATTCACGATGTTGCGTTGCAAAATTTACCTGTAATTTTTTGTATTGATAGAGCTGGAATTGTAGGTGAAGATGGCGCTACACATCACGGAGTTTTTGATATTCCCTATTTACGTTGCATTCCTAATTTAGTGATTTTTGCACCTTTAAATGAAGTTGAACTGCGTAATATCATGTACACTGTTCAATTAGGAATAGATTTTCCATTGGCAATTCGATACCCTAGAGGACGAGGAACACTAATTGATTGGAAGCAGCCTTTTACAACCATAAAAATTGGTAAAGGAGAAATCATTTCAGAAGGGAGTGAAATAGCAATTTTAAGTATTGGAACTATTGGGAATACCATTATTGAACTTCAAAAAGAACTTCCTTCAAACAAATTTGCACACTACAATATGCGATTTGTAAAACCTTTAGATGAAGAATTATTACATACCATCTTTGAAAAATTTAATACTGTTATTACAATTGAAGATGGAGCAATTATTGGTGGTTTTGGAAGTGCTGTTTTAACTTTTTCTTCAGAAAACAATTACCAAAATAAAAATATTAAGCATTTGGGAATTCCAGATAATTTTATTGAACATGGTAAAGTTGAAGAACTATTAAACAGTGTGAATTTATCTAAAGAAAAAATAAAAGATTTTTTAGCAACTCTTTAACATCAACTAAATTTCTGTATAAGAAGGTTTTATATTCAAAAAAGAGACAACGTCTGTTGCCTCTTTTTTGAATATAAAATTGTCTATTTATTTTAGTCCGTAGTAAAGCTCCAAACTTGCCCAATGGTTTGACCTCCTTGTCCATCGTTAACAACTACTTTCCAATAATAGGTTGTTGTTGCGTTAATAGAAACATTTAAGATGCTATATAATTCTGGATCTGTTCCGTCTTGTACTATTGTAAAATCAATTAAATCACCATCAATCTCAGGGAGTATGAGTATATCTGTTACATTATCCTCATTTGTTCCAAAATATACATCAAAAGTTATATCTGCTGTATCGCCATCAACTGCGGTCCATTGTAATGTTGTAGTTGCTACACTACTATCCATCGTTATAGTTGAATTTAACTCTGGACTTTCTAGTTTAGGTACATCTGGTAACTGATTTGTATCCCCTATTCCATAGGTATAAAACTTATATACTGAAGAATAACTGCTCGATGCATTTTCACTATCCGTTGCCATTACTCTCCAATAATAATACTCACCAACATCATCATCATCATCCCCTAATTTTACTTCTTGCGTTAAACTTGCTACATCGAATAATGTTCGTTTATCTACTGTAAATGTACTATTTTGCGCAACTTCTATTTGATAGGTGATTTCATCACCATCTGAATCCATTGAAGCATCCCATTGAAATATAACAGTGTTATCTAAACAATATAAATTATTTGTAGGGTCTACCAATGTAGGTGTTGTTGGTGCGCTGTTAACCGGTGTTGGCGTTGGTGGCGTGTCTTCACCTCCACCTCCACAAGACCAAACTAATGTGCTTAATGCTAATATAAATATTATTTTTTTCATCTTTTTATTGTTTTATAATTTTCAATATTATTGGGCTATTTAATTGTACTCTTGCAATATACATTCCTGCTGGTTGATTTCCTATATTTAATCGAACTTTACCATATAATATTGGATAAGTTTCCTTTGATACTAATTGTGATTGTATATTATACAATTCTATAATTACTTCTTTTTGTGATACTGGTAAAGAAATTTCAAAAATACCATTACTTGGGTTTGGATACGCTATGATTCCCTCTAACAACTCTACTGTTTTTGAGTAAACTCCCTCACAAGATACTGCTGTTTTTACTTCTATTAAATCTCCATGTTTTACATCAACATTAAATAGTGATGAAGCTGTTGTAAATGTTTCTTCTCCATTCACATAAATAGTAAAAGGTGCTGTACCCTCTGCTATTTCAATAGAAGATTTCCCTGATACGATACTTGATTTCCCTTCTACAGTCGTTCCTTCTTTAATTGCTACAACAAAACATTGCTCATAGGTTTCTCCTGTAACCGAAATGCAGAAACTATACACGTCTACAGGTAAAGGAAGTGACGCTAAATTAGTGGTGTTAGAAAAAGTATAAGGTTCACCATCAATGGTTGTTGTATACGTATAAGGTGCTGTAGCAGAAATAGTGATTTCACCATTGCCTTTATCTGGGCACGTTTCACTAATAACTTCAATTGAAAAATTATCAGACGGTAAAGTGAAACAACCTGTAGCATCTACTAAAGTCCCTGTTGGAGTGCCATCACATAAATCAATTAAATTATCAACCCCATCATCGTCATCATCACCATTTGGTGTTTCATCACAAAGATCTCCAACACCATCTTCATCTGCATCTTCTTGACCAGGATTTACATTTGTTGAACAGTTATCACAGCCATCTGGAATACCATCACCATCAGTATCTATTGAATCATCTGATCCTTCGCAAATATCACAACTATCTGGAACACCATCACCATCAGTATCTATTGAATCATCAAAACCTTCACAAACATCACAAAGATCTCCAACACCATCTTCATCTGCATCTTCTTGACCAGGATTTACATTTGTTGAACAGTTATCACATCCGTCAGGAATACTATCTCCATCGGTGTCTACTGTATCATCAGAACCTTCACAAATATCACAATCATCTGGAACACCATCACCATCGGTATCAATTGAATCATCAAAACCTTCACAAACATCACAAAGATCTCCAACACCATCTTCATCTGCATCTAATTGATCTGGGTTTGCTGTATCTGGGCAATTATCAACATTATCAAGAAAGCCATCTCCATCTGTATCTGTGTTCTCATCTTCTATTGAAAATACACCTGTAAACATTCCTCTTCCATAAGTTGAAGCTAAAACTGTATTGTCAGCTATTCTTAAGTCGAAACTTGTTACTTGAACATCTTTCATCCCATTTTGGGATTGAACCCAAGTTGGACTTGCATCATTAAAATTAGATGTTCCCCAAACCCCTAAATCAGTTCCTAATATTACTTGATTAAAATTAAGTGGATTCATTAAAATTGCCTTAACTGGTAAATCTTCTAAATTTCCTTCTTTATTTTTCCAAGTAGCACCTCCATCTTCTGAAAAGAAAACATTTGTAACACCATAGTTATGAAAAGTAACCATAATATCATTTTCGGTAGCGCCTAATTCAATACAAGATATACTTCCGTAAAACAAATCTCCAGTAATATCGGTCCAAGTAGGCCCACCTACATTAGCATTGGTTAATCTAAATAAACTTCCGCTTTCTGTACCAACAAATAAGGTAGTTGATGTAAACGTAGATGTTTTAAACGCTGTTGGTGTAGAAGTTAATAAACTATTTGTAAGTGTTGAATTATCAGCACTAGTTAAATTCAAAGTGTACCTAATAATTTTGTCTTCACCAGAAGCGTATAAGATATTATTTTCACTATCTAAAGCTGCTGGATTGATAAAATCTCCATCATCATTATTCGCCGCTATTTCATAAATATAAACACCTGTGTCATAGTTTAAATAATCATAATTATTGTAAACATATGAAGTAATTATATACTCATTATCCTTATCTATAAATGTATATGCTCCATCACCTCCACTAACATCAATTGAAGAATTAATTCCTGAACTCGCATTATTTATGAACTGTGTACCGTTATCTTGAGCTCCTGCTAGTAACTTTTCAGAAGAAATTTCAGATCCTATTGCTCCTTTATAAAATTGAAGCGTGTTGTAATTCTTATTTCTTGCGGAAATAGCTGATGTTGTAGTTGTTGCATCAGATAAACTACTCCCAAAATAAACACCTCCATCATTACCAAAAACTGCCTGATTGGCATCTCCTGGATTAAAAACTAATGCATGCTGATCTGCATGAACTACTGGAGTACTTAAGCCTCCAAAATTGTACCATCTTGAAATTTGGTCCCAGCTTGTACCTCCATCAGCAGATCTAAATAAGTCAATTCCACCAACATATAAAATATCATCACTCGTTGGATCAACTTCAATCATTAAGTTATAAAAGGCTTGCCCTCTTGTAAAATCTTCTGCTGGAATACCCGTATCGGCATCATCAGGAAGTGGAACTTCATTAACACTACTAAATGCATCTGTTGTTTTTGCAATATATACAGGAGTTATATCACTACTTAACTCAGCTAAAACATAAATGACACCCGCATTTAATTTTGAGACAGCTATTTGAGTTCTGTCTCCGTCGGTTATCACATGATTAACTGTAAATGTAGATCCATCTGTTGAGGAAAGTATAGCTCCTCCTCCTTCACCATAAATTATATTTTTAGTAGTTGATACCCAAATAGTATTATCTGAGTCAATTTCTATATCATTTGGGACATAAGTACTACCTCCTGAAGTGAGTGGTAAATTAATAACTCCAGACCAACTTGCTCCTTCATTTGTAGATTTATAAAGTCCATACTGTTCAACACCTAACAACGATGAAGGTGTTGAATTTGAATAATAAGATTCACCAACCGCAACATAAACTTCACTAACACCATTATTATTTCTGACTTTCACATCATTAATGTGCTGAATACCTGGAGTTACAAAAGAACCAGAAAAAGGCGAGTCCATCATTTCAATAGAAATATTAACACCTGTTACTAATTGTTGCTTTATTAAATCTCCATCAGCTTTTGAAAGCATTATTGAAGGTATTGTAATTGTTCCATCTTCATCACCTCCTAAAGTAATAGGCGGACCTACAACATTATTTATTACTAAAACTGCTGTTGCCCCAGCATCTTGAGCATTTTTCACTTTCGATACAAATGTGCAATTTCCTCTATCTACAACTGCAATATTTCCAGTAATATCTGAACTATTTGTAAGACTATTACACGCTTCTGTAGGCAATGCAGTACTATCATCTGTTAAAACTAAGTTTCCAGTTATTGTTGTAACATTTGGACCAAAAGCTGCTGATGTTACTTGATATTCACCAGCTATTACACTTGGTGAATTTACTGTTAACTTTATTTTTGTTTGAAAAGTGGTTTCGCCTGTTATTCCTCCAAATATTTTTGACCAATTAATACCACCATCTGTAGATTGCCATAATCCATTCCCATTTGCATCACCTCCAACATAAGACTCTCCAGTTCCAGCATAAAAAATATTTTTACTATTTGGATCATAGGTAATAACACTGATAGCTAAATTTTGAGGTATGTCAACTAAAGACCATGCGGAATTTTCATCAGTAATATCATCATTAACCCATATACCTCCACTAACACCTCCAGCAAATACACGTTTGTTTGTAATATCATTTGGATCAAACATAATAGCTCTTGTTCTTCCTCCAACATTATTCGGTCCTCTTTCTTCCCAACTATTATCCATAGCAGAACCTGGATTTTTATTTGCAACACCTTTTAACTTTAAAGACTCTTGTAAAGCAAATAACCTTTCTGGTTGTGGCTTTCCAGTTGCAGGATCTATTGTAAGTTCCCATTGCCTCTCTAAGTATTTATTAGGTGGAATTCCTAACGATTTTCTTTCTTTTTTTGAAAGTTTTAAACTTTCTTTAAATGGACTATTTGCTAAAAAAAATTCATGTTGTTTTCTTAATTCAGCTATTTCAACACTTGTTAATTCGTCATTACTATTTGTACTTAAATAAGTAATAGTAAATACTGAAATTAGCATTAAAATTAATAGTAGTTTTTTTTTCATTACCAATTGTAAATTTAAATATTATTGTTGAGCTTTTATTTTTTTATATAATTGTAAGGCAAATCCATCTGTTAAGCTTGCGACAAATCCACAAATGCCTAGAGTTCTAGTATACATAGATTCCTTATTTTCAGTCAAATTCTCTGGAAGCAAATGTAAAATTAATTTATCATAATTTGTTAAACAATTATTAAAATTATTATGAACTGCTGTTAAAAAAATATTTAAAAGTTCAGCTATTATGGTGTAGCCCGCAAGTTCTTTTTCAACAACTTCTCTACTTTTATAAATTTTTTCGATACTTAATTTTATTATATCATTTATTTGCGCTTCATATTTGCATTTTTCTAATAATGAATGTGGATATTCACCTTTTAAAATTGCCGTTTCATTCGCTAAAAAAACTGCTACAGCTTCATTTATAAGTGTTCCAATAGCTAAAGCACGTAGGTAACTTAAACGATCTTTCTTGTATTTTAGTTGATGATATTTTTTAGAATTAATTGTGTCTTTTACTAACTTTATTAAATATTCTAACGCAAACTCTTCTTCTATTAAACCTAAATTTATACCATCCTCAAAATCTATAATAGTATAGCAAATATCATCGGCTGCTTCAACTAAATAAGCTAGCGGATGTCTTTTATAAGCAATATTACCATTTTTTCCCGTTGAAATTAAACCTAGCTCTTGTGCTAATTCTTTAAAAGATGGCACTTCCGACTGAAATATTCCAAATTTTTTATCGGCAATTTCATTCGTTGGTTTTTTTGGTAACGATTCTTTTGGGTATTTTATAAAAGCTCCTAATGTTGCATAAGATAAACGCAAACCTCCTTCAATACCTTCTTTACTTTCTGTTAAAATTTTAAATCCGTTGGCATTTCCTTCAAAATCAATTAAATCTTGCCATTGTTTTGGGGTAAGATGCTCTTTGTATTTTTGTCCTTTACCACTTTTAAAGTATTCTCCAATCGCTTTTTCACCATTATGTCCAAAAGGTGGATTTCCAATATCATGTGCTAAAGCAGCAGTAGCTACAATTGCACCAAAATCATTCATTTTAAAACCTTCTTCAACTAAATTCGGGTATTTATTCAGCACTTGTTCACCAACAATTCTACCTAGCGAACGAGCAACCACACTCACTTCTAAACTATGCGTTAAGCGTGTATGAACAAAATCTGTTTTTGAAAGCGGAACAACTTGAGTTTTATCTTGTAAACTTCTAAAAGAATCCGAAAAAATAATACGGTCATAATCAACCTCAAAACCTAACCTTGTTTCATCTTGATGTATACGCAGTCTCTTTTCTGTATCTCCAGCTCTTTTTAACGATAATAATTGACTCCAATTCATACTCATTTTTAAAAATTTTGTGCAATATACTTAATTCTTAAACCCGTTGTGCATTAATAATTGAATAATAAAAGTTGTTCATTGACCTATTAAAGGCGTATATTTATTTGAAGATCAGATGTAATAGACAAAATGGTTGATTTTGGTTAGTGTTTTTGGCAAAATTTGAGCATTCGGTGTACCGTGACATTGCATACATATTTTATTGGTTACAATTGGATAATAACCAACCATTTTATTGTCTATTTCTTGTACTAAAGGTGTAATTTTCTCTCCATTTTCAATGGTTTTTTTAGCTTTATGGATATAATTTAATTCAGTTTCATTTGGTTTGTTATTAGCATTTCTTGGAAAGTCTGAAACTCTTCTAATTTTTGTATTTAAAGCAACACCAGCGCTATCAACAATATTAAAAGCTCTTGTA
>Ga0075113_1000255_pt1 | contig 16795 bp, 20 predicted proteins | sample AntAceMetag02UKA_FD_69788 | JGI IMG/M metagenome (GOLD analysis project Ga0075113, IMG submission 69788) | Saline lake microbial communities from Ace Lake, Antarctica - Antarctic Ace Lake Metagenome 02UKA | ecosystem: Environmental > Aquatic > Non-marine Saline and Alkaline > Saline | place...
ATTCGTCACCCACAAGTGGACCGACAAGACTTATATATTAATTACAGCAACGACAAATCAAATGATATCTGAACTAAACGACAAGGAAATCGAGCACCCATGAAATGCCGACAGAGTCTAGTAGCCCCGGTTGGGGCGTTAGGGACTTTTGGGGATTTTAAGGGCGTGCTTTTATATATTCTAATTCATTAATTAATAAATGATAAATTCGGAAATAAAAATTAAAAACTCTATACGTGATGTTCTCAATAGCTATAGTCTTGGAGAGATAATAGGTGAGCCTGTTTATGAAAAAGATGGATTAGTAAATTATAATTTTTGGGTCAAAATGGAAAGTGGTGATTATATGGTACGTGCTTCTTCTGAAAAATGGCAAATTATACAAAAGGATATCGAGCACTCAGTAACCGATTATCTAAATGAGTCTGGATTTAATTACAAGGTACCTATTTTTATTAATGGTAACAATGGAGAGAAGGTCATTCAAAAAGGATCTTTTTTTTATGATGTCTATGAGAGGTTACCAGGGAAGACCGGAAATAAAAATAAAACTAACAAGGGGATAGTAGAGATGGTTGGTGAGTATCATGAATTAATGAGGAAATATCCTGAGAGGCCAGAAACATGGGAACACGATCCAACATATGATAGGAATGATAAGTTCAAAAATAAATTATTACTTATAAAAGATAGAGTAGACAGTTCAAAAAATGTTCTAGATATAACAATGGGAAAATATATTGATTTAGCAATTGAAATTAACCAATATATTAAAAATAATATTAAGTTGATTAAACCCTCGCTATATACTCATGGAGATATTAACTTTGGAAATATACTCTTTGAAAATGGAACTCCCACGGGATTAATTGACTTTGGGAATATTAGATGGGGAACTAAGGGAAGGGATTTGGTATTTTTGGTTCAAGATGGAAGTCCTGCAAATATAGATCAACTTGTTCAAAGATATAGGAAACATGCAAGATTAAGTGATAAAGAGGCTTCTAATATCTTACCAGAATGTATGATTGAAAAACTAAAGGCATTCAGATGGATATATGCGAAGATGGATAAGTCTCCAGAGAAAAAAGGGCAAATGATTAAAGAACTTGGAGAAGACTTAAAGAAATTATTTTATAATTATAAATCATCTAAATCTTTTATTTAATTTCTTAAGATATAGAATTAGAGGTGACCCCCAAACCTTTTTATATTCTGAGGGACTCACTCTTTCATGTCAAAAAGTATCGGAAAAGAGAAGCCGATTGGAATATATGGAACCTTTGATAAGATTAATGAATCTACTTTTAACAAATTAGGAATCGAATTTGGAGTACCCGAAATCTACGATGAGGTGACCCTCTATTATACAGGAGAGAAAAGCATAAAGGTAAGAATTAATTCTTCTGGACTTTATTTATCCAAAAAGATTAAGACCGGAGAAGATTCTAGTGAAGAAAAAATTTATCTAAAACTCAAGCCAGAACAAGCCAAGGATTTCCTAGAGACTTTAAAGCTTATGGGATCAAATAAGGCAGTAATTCTTAATTCGACGGTTTATAAATATAATAGATCCAATAGGGAGCTTGTACTTAGATTTGATAACAAGAAGGGTAATACTTGGAAAATATCATCTAAAGCATTGGTAGAAAATATATTAAAAGAAAAAGAAGAAATTAAAGATAATCTTAATAAATTAGGACTCAATATCCTTAATAATTTAGATAAAAATCCAGACGAAGAAATAACAGAAGTGTTCAAAAATGGCAATTTAAACGAAACCATTTCTCTTGTAATCCAGAAGTATATGAGTAGAAATATTGACACCAGAGGGCTATCTATCTCAGAATCATTACAATTTATTTCAAATGATTATTCTGAACATGAGGATATGTTTCAAAAAATTATTAAAAAAGAACTTTTATCAAAGACGCCCTTAGAATACCCCCACGATTTTTTTTTAAAAACTAGTATAATAATTCCAGCATATAATAATTATGAACAATTAGGAGTTTGTCTCAAATCTATTTCAAATCAAAAACTTTCAGAAAGTCAGTTTAATACCATAGAAGTAATAGTAGTTGACGATGGGTCTTCTTTAAGAGGAATTGAGTCTATCTATGGAACTCTTAAAGAGATTATAGAATCTAAAGGAATGATTTTTAATTATATAAGATCGTTCAATAATAATGGTAGGTCTATCACAAGAAATCTAGGTTTACAAGCGGCAAAAGGAGACATTATAGTTTTTTTAGATGCAGATGTAGTAATTGATAAAAATTATATTACTGAAACTGTAGTACGTCATCAACATTTTGACAAAATAATGCTAATATCTTTTAAGGAAAACATAGATATAAACAATAATACCGCACTAAATACAATAGGTAGCCAAATTAGAAAAGTTAAGTGGGAGAATGATTTTAGAATTAAGAAAACCATAAAGAAAGGTTGGATTGGATTGCATTCATGTAAAATGGGGGAAACAATACAATGTCTTATTAATAGCAACTATTTTAAAGATTTTGGATTCGGTAGATTAATAGGCCCATTTAATTTGCAAGGCATGGTTGTAACACATAATTTAAGTGCAAAGAGAAAAGAACTTATTAAAATCGGTGGTTTCAGAGAAGAGTTTAAAAAATGGGGATACGAAGATGCATGTCTAGGTGCTGAACTTATTTGCACTGGCAATTATCTGATTCCTATGGTGTCCACAGGAGTGTTCCATCTAGAAAATAATTACCTATCCGAAGAAAATAATAAAATGAAAGAGATATCAACTAATTATAATATTTATAAAAATATCCTAAATTATGTAAAATAGAATTATTAAGAACTCAAACATAATTATTCACGCTTAGAATTTTTAAATATCTTAATTGCTTTATCTAATTGCTCTGCAGTCCCATCCCACTTTAAATATTCTAAAAACTTTTCTCTATTAACGAATTCTCTTATTGGTATAATGTCATTTGCAGGATCTTTGGTTTGAGGTTTTATTTCATCTACCATAGCAATGAATCTTAACTGATGAAAATATCTATCTGGAAAACTACGGGGAGTATTTTTCAAATATCCAATTGGCAATAAATTTTTAATAGACAAATCTGCTTCCTCTTCAATTTCTCGGACAAGAGTTTCCTTATACGTTTCCCCTTTCTCTGGACTTCCACCAGGAAGAGTCCAATATCCTTTATTTTTTAAATGAATTAGACAAATTTTACCTTCTTTATCAAATATATATGCAGAAACCTGTTTGACTCTTTCTAATTCTCCCAAATCTAATGAATCAAACCATTCACAGTCAATTTTCTCATTCTCCCATTCAACTGTAAATTTCATAACACTATATCCTCAAAGACTTATTTAAATCTTATGAATTATTTTTTTGTACCATATATCATATCCTCAATTCCCATCCTTTTACACCCTATATTTTTATAAAACTTTTCCATTAGCCCTAGTGCATATTCTGCGTCTCTTGTAGGAAATCTTTTAGATTGAGTCAAAGGAAAAGAGAGTAAAATCCTACCATCTGGTATAAGGACTCTTGAGGATTCTTCCATTGCCTCTCCCATATTTACTCCAGATACTGAAAAGGTTCTAAGAGATATATATCCATCAAATACTTCATTTTGAAATGGTAGTTTGTTTGCACTAAAAACTAAAAATTTATTATCAGAATATTTTTCTATAGCTTTTTCTATAGCAGTAGGAGAGATATCTCCCCCAATTATTTTATAAGGAAGCCCCGAAATTTCTTTACCATCGTTTACACCAGGGACCACAACCCGCCCATTCTTCTTAAACCCAATTTCTTCACAAAGGTGTCTTAAATTATTATCCCATTTCCCTCCAAGTGCATCTTGTCTTTCTTTAATGTGGTCATTATAAAACGACTCCGAACCATACTTTTTGTCATTTAATCTTCTAACAATTTCAAGATAATCTCCCATTATTTTCTGGACTAACTCTCCCTCATCAATTTCACTTAAAAGTTTGGAATTAATATTTTTAATATTTCTTTCGAAGTCCAATCGACCATCATAGTCAAAACATCTTTCAATATTTAGAAATAATGCAGAATATTTACTTGAAAGCTCTTTCGCGGCAATTTTTTTTACCCTAATTTCTCTCCAATTTTTTATCATATGAATTATTTTTGAGAAATGGCTTCTAAGAATAACCTATTTTGACCTATCTTCTCAACGGCCTCCCTTGCACTAATAGTAGAAGTATCAATCATAATTATTGGTTCCATTTCAGATACTATTTTTATTAATTCTCCTTCAATCCTCCCAGCTATTTCAATATTAGACAAAATCATTTCATCAGTCTTAGTTTTCACACTACGATCTTTGCTTCTCTTAACTTTTTCTTCATATGAGCAATATAAAAATATAGATAAATTTGGTTGTAAAAATTGATTCTTGAAATCTGTAGTTTCTAGGGTATAATTTTCTCCTAAAAAACACCTCCCATATGCAATTGCACTTGGAAAATATTTATCCTGGATAATAACTCCAACTGTATTTCTATTTTCACTTAAATAGGCCACTTTATCTAGTCTTAGAGCTTCTGTAAAAAAATTAGTGGCTTTCTCTATATTATTCTCTGAACATCCATCTAAGGCCATAGAACGAACTATAGAATCATTTGAAATCATTCCCCTATTATATTCAAACCCATGAAATTTAACCAATTCTTTAGCTATAGAAGTTTTGCCAGAATAATCTGAACCTTCTAATAATATTATTCTATCCATACTTAATTTTACTTACAACTACTTATAAAGCTTTTGTTAACTTAGCCCCTAGAAAGTGACAACAGGGTTAGAATCCATACAAAAAATAACTCCTTCACTACTAACTATAGTTTTTATTCCAAGGGACTAAACTATTAGTGTTCTTCCCGGTTGGCAGATATACATAAAATTTAATCATTTTCTCCACCCATAAAAACCCCAATACCTTACTCACGGCGGTTGGGGCGTTAGGGACTTTTGGGGATTTTAAGGGCGTATATTTTTAGACGATGAATATATAATAAGAATTAGAATGTTTTTTAAATTATATCTTTCCACTCAATATAGACACAACAGTTTACGTTTACTATAATTGTTTTTATATTAGGATATATTTTATTTGATAATTATTTGAGAAATTATTTCCTTTAAAAAATTATCAATTTTTATATCATCTTTTTTTACCCATTCGTAAGATGTATGTTCTTTACTTAGTTCAATTTCGGGAAAACATTCAAAATCTATCAGATAATTTAACTGAACTGTATATCGTATTTCATTATTTTTTTCTATACTATATTCAGAAGTTCCAATAAGTTTTCTCTTCTTATTTTTTATATTTATTCCTGTTTCTTCTCTAACTTCTCTTTCCAATGCTTGTTCTACAGTTTCTCCAAACTCAGCTTTTCCACTTGGAAATTCCCAAAATTCGGATTCATTTGTATTATCAGTTATTCTTTTAATAATCAAGAATTTAGCATTACATCTCAATATTCCACAAACACATATTTTCCAAACTTCTTTCATGTAAAGGGATTGTATTTAGTATTCTTATATTTTCCCACGCACAGCATAATTGAGAGAAGTACTCATTTTAATTTAGATGGTTTTTTATAGGTAATATTCTTTCTTATTTTATGGGTGCAGACCAGAAGATTATTACCAAAGCGTATAATGAACTTGGAAAGTATTACTATGCCTCGCGTAAAAATAAAAATGGTGTTAGTTATTTTTATAACAACCTGCTTGAAATGCCAATGACTTTGGAGTTGGTTGGAGATGTAAAAAATAAGAAAATTTTGGATTTGGGTTGCGGTCCAGGGATTTATGCAAAAAAATTGGTTAGGATGGGCGCAAAAGTAGAGGGAATTGATATTTCTAGTGAAATGATAAAACTCGCCAGAAAAGAATGTCCAGAAGCTTCATTTAAAAGGGGGAATATTGAAAAACTACCTTACAAAAATTCAAAGTTTGATGTAGTAATTTGTTCACTTGTAATTGACCACCTTGAAGTTTTGATCCCTATGTTTAATGAAGTAAAACGTGTTTTGAAAAAAAGGGGCATCTTTGTGTTTTCTGGATATAATCCAGTATCTGAATCTGCTAAAAAGGAAAAATGGTTTTTCAAAAAATTCAGAGTTATTAGAGATTATTTTAATGAGATTAAGTATACTGGAATTTGGGGAGAGCCTGGAAAAAGATTTCCAGTAATACATAATCACAAAACCTATGAGACAATTGTAAAAAATATACTAGAAAGTGGATTTGAGATTATTGGGTATAAAGACTCAATCCCTCTGAAACAAGCAAAAAAATTATTTCCAAAAGAATACAACGAAACCATTAATATTCCAAAATTTTGCGCATGGAAGCTTATGTTGAAATAATGCAAAATATCCTTATTTTAATAAATATCTATTTGGAATAAATTATTGAATTCATTTTCAACACAATCACTTATGTCAAAAAACACTTGTCCAGAAATTCTCCTTTTTTCTGCCTCATTTCTCAGATATTCTCCAGCCACCTTAAAACATTCAGCATAATTAGAATGACATTCCTTCATCTTCTCTGCACTAACCTTTGTCTTGCCATACGTTTGACAAAATATCTCTGTTTCATTCAATTTGGAAAGATATGGACAAGTCATTTTTACTCCTATTATACCGTCGAAATACCCTCTTAAATAGTTTTATATTCTCTAGTTAAACAACTTATACCACAGCATCTAACTATCTGATAAATATTCAATTCCTTTTTCCACAATATATCCGAAATCTCTTTCCTTAGACCATTCTAGATTAATAAATTTTCTAAGATCTGCATGTGCAATATACCCAGAATCTTCAGCCATCCAAAGGTCTCTAAAGTCAGAATTCAAAAGTGTCGTCAATGATTCACTTAAAATTAAAGTCTTAGCATCCCCGATTTCTTTACTAGTGTTATCCCAAAAATAATTACTAAATTGTAAATGAAGTAATTCGTGACCACAAACTCTAAGTGCATGAAGATAGGGCCTCCTTATAGAAAGCAAGAAAGAATTATCGCTAGGATTACAAAGGCATCTGCCTGAAGTAGTAATATTTGCTTTAAAATCACCAGTATAAACAGGTCTCTGAGTAACTTCTTCCAATCTCTTAAAATATTTATCATTAATAGAATTCCATCCTTTTTCGGCAGATTCCATAAATAGCTCAACAAGCCCAGAGTCATATAACATCTTAAAATGTTTCTCAATTTCTGTCCGACAATCACCATACTCTCGCCCCCCCCACTGATCAATAAATTTTTGATTTAAAGGAGTTTTATTATTCCTTAAATGAGTAACATTGCAGGTCTCCCATAAGTTATACAAATCTTTCTCCTTATTAAAAGCAAAAGACAACTTTGGACTTGACTTAGTCATCTTTTTTCTCCAATAGTCCCTTATAGCACATAGGATCTTTATGCATGTAGTCTCCAGTGACAGCATATGCAACAGCGCGGCAACCCCTACAATGAACTACATCATCACAAGAGGCGTTTTCCTTCATTCGCTCCAAGTCCCTTAGGTTTTTCATAACCTCATTTTCCGTAATAATAGATTTTATTCCCTGGCTAATATGTCCAACTTCTATCGGCAATCTTCTACATGGATAAACAGTTCCATTAGATAAAACAGAAAGAGCCCTGTATCCTGCAGAGCACCCACACAAAAATTTTCCTTCGTCTTTAGCTCTATTAATCATCGAGTTATCTTCCTCTATAATTCGAAACAAAACATCTGAAGTTAAGACTTGTATCTTCCCAGAATATTTTTCTTTCAAGCCCATGTTCTTCGATACCATATCACAAAAATCTCGAGGTCCCATATAATTCGGATCTCTATCTCCAAGCTCAGGGTCTGGTACATAAGACTTAAATCCAACTCTGTCCGCTCCAAATCGAATCGCTGCTTTAATTACATCTTCAAAATCATTTTTATTAGACTGCATGAGAGTCATGGAAACATTAACAGGCACGCCAGCATGAGAAGTATTATAGACTCCTTCAAGTGCTTTATCATAAGCAAAAGGCATCCCCCTAATCTCATTGTGTAAATCCTTTTTCCCATCAATTGAAATTTGAACCCTCTCGACATTATGAGATTTAAGATTCTGGGCAACCCTCGGCGTAATTAAAGTACCATTTGTTAAAAGACGTAGATTCACATCCTTTTCTGCAGCATGATCCAATATATCAAGTAAATCTTTCCTCTTAAGTGGCTCTCCTCCAGATATCGCCATATCGGGAATCATATCCCAACGATCAGAAGTATCCCTCAAATCATCAATCATAGAAGCCACTTCTTCCAAGCTCATTAATTCCTTTTTCTGCAAATGATTAGAATTTCCCTCTGCAGCATGATAGCAGTGACTACATCTCAGATTACAAATATCTGTAGAATCCCATTGCAAATATAAATGTCTTTTTACCATCCTTCATGAGATCACCTCAGAGTTTAATCATCAGAACAATTATTGCAAGAAGCTGGCCCACAGCCATCACAGGGATCGCAGTTGTATGCTCTTGATCCAGCATCATATGCTCTATTAGCACCTTGCTGGGCCGTAGAAACATAGTCTAATCCAACCATACTTCCAAGAAACTCTAGCTCACTAGTAGATATTTCACGTTCATTTACCATAATAAAACATGGAATCGAAACTATATAAAACTTTAGTTTATATTTGCCCAAAACTCTTTCTCAACTAAAATAATCACAATAAATAAAAACCCTACAACCTTTATTTTAAAAAGATGATATCAGTAAAACAACTAACATCAAAATACCTTGACGACCTGGACAATATTAATTCTGTTTTAGACTTAGGGTGTGGTTCTGGTCGAAAATCCATAAGATTCGCAAGAAAAGGGATTATGGTAACTGGTGTCGACAAAAGAGAAATAAAAATTACACAAGACAATTTCAACTTCATCCAAGGAGATATTAAGGAATTTGATTTCAAAAAAAACTATGATTTAATCATCACTTCACTAGTTCTACATTTCATAAAAAAAGAAAAGGCAATAGAAATAATACAAAAGATTCAAACGAACACAGAATCAAAAGGATATAGTTTCATTATTTGTATGTCCAACAAAGACGATTGTGCAAAAGAAAGACCAGATAATTTTTACCCAACACTAGAAGAAATAAAAGAACTATATCCCGAATCCGAATGGGAAATTGAAAAATCCATTCAAGATTTTACAGATTATGAAGGACACGACAATATACCAAAGCATAGACATAATTTAATTTTATTACTTGCAGAAAAGAGATAACCCCTAGTATCCCTCTCCATGTTCTGGGTGATTTTTATTTTTTATCGACGTTGTTTCTTAGTTTTTCACTTCCCTTAGAAAAAGAAAATAAGCATTCTATCCTCATTAGTCCCGGGTTGAGGCGTCTACCCTTTACATTTTAAGTTTCTCAATTGTAAGGGGTAAAACTTAAATAGTCCAATTTCTTAATATTTCTATGGTTTACATATACAAGAAAAAAGCAGGAAATAAGAATTATTATTATCTTAGAGCTTCAAAACGATTAAATGGCAAGCAGGTAACAAAAGATATCGCCTACCTAGGTTCAACTATCGAAGAGGCCAGAAAAAACCTGCCAATCATAGCGAAAGATAAACAAGAAATGAAAAAGAGTTATAGAAAGATAAGTTTACTTCTAGAAACAGAATACTATCAAAACAAAATTAAAAAAACAAAATTAAAAAAAGATGATTTCTTAGGTGACGACTTAGAAGACATTGAAGCCAGTAAATTACACTACAATAATGTATTCCAAAAACTGGATATTAAATCAAAAGAAGAAATATTAGAAGACTTTGCAATTGAATTTGCATATAACACTGCATCCCTTGAAGGAAATACTATAACCCTCGAAGAAGCTAAAAATTTCTTTGAAACTGGAAGAACTCCAAAAGATAGAACATTAAGAGAAATTTATGATTTACAAAATACAAGGGGTGTATTGTTTTGGTTACTAATCTCAAAAAAGAAAATTGACGATAATCTAATCATCGAAATTCATAAAAGATTAATGCAAAATATAGATGAAAGAGTCGGTTATAGGACTAAGGATATTCGGGTGTTTAAATCGCATTTTGATGCTAGTCCAGGAATTTATGTGAATGCCGATATGGATATTTTGCTAAAATGGTATAGTGAAAACAAAGAAAAGCTACACCCTTTTGTTCTGGCAACAATATTTCACCACAAGTTTGAAAAGATCCATCCATTTTTTGATGGCAATGGAAGAACTGGAAGAATGCTAATGAATTATATATTAATCAAAGCAAAATATCCCCCTATAGTTATTTACAAAAAAAACAGAAATGAATATCTTGATGCCCTAGGCAGTGCTGACAAAATAAATCTAACAAAAATAGATAAGAAATATAAGGATTTAGTTAGCTATGTTGCGAGTGAGGCATCGGCTTCTTACTGGAATTTATTTCTATAAAAAATTAACCCTAACAACCTAAGGCAAAAACCACAAAAGTCCCACAATGGCGGACACATCGGTTGGCAACTCCACCCCTAAAACTAGCACTTCCTCCTGACGAACTGGTTGGGGCGTCGAACCTTTTAACATAATCCCTGTTCTTCTCTAAATTTTTAAGAATTAGTTCCAAAATTATCTAATTGTGTATTGTCAAATGTTTTTTTTGCATCAGATTCTAAAACGCCACCAATTACCGTGGGAGGTTCACTAAAATAAATTTTATATTGACTTAATCCTTGGTCTTGTAAGATATCCCATCTCGAATATCCACCCATATCTGGGGAAAAAACTCCGAAAACAACTTTCTTTATTTTATATTCTCTTATCATAAATGAGCACATTGGGCAGGGTTCACAATTCGTATAGAGCGTGCATTCTGAGAGATTTTGTGTGCCTAAATTTTGGTGTGCTTTATGTAACGCGATTATTTCTGCATGGTCTGAGACTCTTGATTGTGCGTTATTTATTGATTCTGAAATAATTATTCCATTTTTCACAATTAAAGAACCAAATGGCGCATCGCCTCTTTTTTTCGATTCCTCTGAAATTTCAATACATTTCTGGATAAATTTTTTATCTTCTTCTGTTGGGTTATTCATTTTAATTAAAATTATTTAGATTATTTAAATATTGGGATTTTATTATGTTGTTAGCGAAATGTTTAAATAGTCTTTACCCGTGACTATATTACTCAACCTATCTGTTGTTGGCTTCGGTTGGCTTCAACCCGGTTGGATGTTTGGCTTCGGTTAAGCTTGAGAGGGGTAACGTTAAAATTTGTACTCTCATTTTTATCTTCTAATTTTTTATAAAGAATATGCCTACTCACCAAAGAACTCCAGTTGAGGGCATTTCAAAAACTTAATCACATATATTCTTATAAAATAATAATAATTTATTTTTTTATGGGAGCTCTTGAACTATATCTAAAGGAAATAAATAAATATCCATTATTAAGCGAAGATGACGAAAAGAAAATTGATGAAAGTATAATTAATGGAATTGATAAATATAGAGAAATGCTAGTAACTTCAAATTTAAGATTTGTTGTTAATGTAGCAAAAAAATATCAAAATAGAGGGCTATCATTATTAGATTTAATTCAAGATGGGAATATTGGGTTGATGAAAGGTGTAGATAAATATGACCCCTCAAAAGGATGCAAATTTATTACATATGGTGTATATTGGATAAGAGAAAGTATCCTTAAGGGGATATATGAAAAATCTAAAATAATAAGATTGCCAAGGTATACTAGTATGATCGCAGATATAATTTCTTCAATGAAAGCAGATGGACATTCCATAGAAGAAATCTCTAATATAACTGGTAAAGATAAAGGTTCTATTGAATATTTAACCTATATTAGTACGTGGCATCTTCCTTTTGATAAAAGACAACGAGATGAAGGGCTTGCTCCTTCTGGTTTTGTTCAAGATTCTAGATATTTTGCAGAAGAAAATAATAACTTAAGAGAAATTAATAGTTTATTACATAAGAAATTATCCCCTAGAGAAGCAGATATATTATCAAAAAGATATGGGACTAATAGTAGTGATGGAGAGTATTCATTAAAAGAGTTGGCGAAGAATTACAAGTTAAGCCATCAACGAATACGTCAAATTGAAACTAAAACACTTATAAAATTAGAAAAGATGGAAGAATTCCAAGAACTTAATTCTTTAAGATAAAATTATATTTTCTTTTCAGTCTCTATTAAGAAAAATTATTTCCAAAAGAATAAATTAGGGCATCTAACCATTAGTGCTGACTCGGCCGAGGCGTGTAAGAGGCTTTTTAAACTTCTAAAATTAATATCTTATTGGAGGGAAAAACAATGAAAGGAACAATAAAATTTTTTAACACTGAAAAGGAATTCGGATTCATAGCTGGAGAAGATGGAAAAGAATATTTTGTGCATAAAACAGGTCTTGAAGAAGGTGTAACTATTGATAAAGATGACTCAGTTACATTTGAAACAGAAGAAGGCGAAAAAGGCATGAAAGCAGTTAAAGTTAAAAAGTAAATCTAATATTGATTTTATGCTAACTTAATCATAAGTTAAAGAGAGTATGATTTGAATAGTTATAAAAGTATGAATAAATTCCGGTTGAGTCATACACCCATTAATTCAATCTTTTAAATCCTTAAGAATTATCAACCAATCCCTTTACTTCAGAGTTATTCAATACCCTTAATTTACCAACACTAAGATTACCCAATTCAATATCCATTATTCTAATTCGTTTTAATTTTTTCACCTTGTACCCAAGCGTCTCGCACATTCGACGAATTTGTCTATTAACTCCTTGGGTTAGAATAATTCCAAACTCATATTTCCCAATTTTATAGACTTCGCATTTCTTTGTTACTATATCTAAAATATTAACTCCGCTAGACATTTTATTTAGAAAATCTTCTGTCACCTCTAAATCCACTTTCACAACATATTCTTTTTTGTTTTCATTCTCAGACCTAAGAATTTTATTTACTATATCGCCATCGTTAGTCAAAAAAATTAATCCTTCAGACATTTTATCAAGCCTACCGATAGGAAAAATTCTTTCCTTATATCCTATGAAATCTATAATATTATCCGGATCACGAGAATCAGTAGTACAAGTGATTAGGACTGGTTTATTGAAAGCTAAATAAACTTTCTTAACATTAGTATCAATTGGTTTACCATCTACAAGAACGTTATCTGTTTCTGAAATTTTTGTGCCAATCTCGGCAACTTTTCCATTAACAAAAACCCGGCCACTTGCAACTAAATCATCAGCAGCACGCCTGGAGCAAAAGCCTGATTCGCTAATATACTTATTAATACGTTTTAATCCATCCATAAATAAGCAAGATTATTTAGGTATAAGTAGTTACCTTTGAAAATAATTATTAAGAGAATTCCAGAACTCTCTACCACTATCGGTTAATGTTGTACTTGGGATATATAATTTCCGAATTATAAAATAGTCCTTTTATATAGATATTAATAATTTTATCCTCGGTAATTAATTTAAAAATATAATAAATGATAGTATATATTGCAATATATATATTTTTATATCGTATTTTTAGATATATAATACCAGAGTTTAATCTTTTTTATAAAGAGCGGTAATTATATGGTTACATAAAAGATGGAAAAAAATAGATTTTTTAATACAAAAAAAAGAACAATTATATCTTTGATCGTTATCTCTTTTGTGTTGGCTGGAGTTTTTTTTGTAAGTGCATATACTACTGGTAAAAATGTTGTAGACGATGTGACTTTGCAATGGGTTTCACATACAGAATATTGGAGCAATGATCATGCTTCTACAATTATTAGATTGGCTGATTACAAAGGTAATGCTTATAGTATTGACTCTTGTAGTGTTACAATTTTAAATCCAGATAAAAGTGTTTTTGTAAATAATGCTACTATGGCAGAATCTGCAATTGATGGTAATTGGTACAGAACAGATTCTTTAATTGGAGCTGCTATGGGAACTTACGAACAAGAAGTTACTTGTGTTAAAGGTCAGCAAACAATTAAGTCTTCACAGTCTTTTCATTTGAATCCTGCTTTAGAAGAGGTTAATACAGTTTCTCAAAATTTGGATTTATTAAATAATAGTTTATTTGATTTTGATATTGAAGTAAATGGTGTTTTAAGTGAAACAAATGAATCAATTTATACTAGAATTAATGTTGCCGAGATTAACTTAGATAATGCTTTAACTACTGCTAAACAAAGTATCCTGGATGAACTTGAAGCAGCTGGAATTGAGAGTAATGAAAATTTTGTTAATATTAACGCTACTATTTTATCTAAAATTGATGACCTAGATGTTAGTTTTAGTAACAATTTGAATTCTGTTCATTCAGATCTTAATAATTTCTTAACTGCTATGGAAAACAATTTATCTTCGCAAATGACTAATATGCTTAATGATTTAACTGCACAATTAAATGCGGTTAAAGCTGACACTGAATGGATTGTCTCTAACACTATGGATCAAACTGATAGAACTGCGATTGATGCAAGGTTTAGCTCTGTAGATTCGGATTTAAGCAAGCTTCTAAATTTCTGTGGAGAAGTTGTTACAGATGATAGTGATTTATGTCAAGAGATATATGGTATTCGAGACGCAATTGTAGTTTTGAGGAGTGAGCAGCAGGCACACTATGATAGCTTAAATGAAACAACACATAATACTTGGGAATTATTAAGTGGAGATGTAACTGCTAGTATTAATAATATATTAATTGCCTTAAATATAATTCAAGAGCAGAACCAAGAAATTAATTCTACAACTCATGATATTCTTGATGAAATTCAAGGAGAGATTAGGGCTAATATTATTTCTTAAGTTTTTAATATTATTTTAGAAACTACTTTATTTATTTATTCGCAGAGGTAAACATATGATAAGAAAAACATATCGGAGGGTTTATATTTTTGGTGGAGTTTTTTTAGCTTTGGCTCTCATAGTTGGGGTATATTTTATTTTTTTTAGTATTAATCCTTTGATTTCTATGGTTTCGGGTACAGAATATATTAGTGGTGAAGAGGGACAAATTATTGTTAGGATACATGATACTAAAAATCATCCTATTAATAACGTAGAATGTGTTGTTTCTTTACTTTATCCTGATAAAACCTTTTTTATGGTTGATAATCCTATGTCGTCTAGTGCGGTTCCTGGGAATTACTATATATCATTTACTACACCACCTCAGCCCGGAATTTATGAAGAACATATTAATTGTGTGGTAAATGGAGAAGTGATGCCTATTTCTTCTTCTTTTCATGTTTCTGCAGGTCTTAATTTGGTGGCAGAAATTTTTACCACGCAGCAAGCCCAATTCCAGAGAGTTATTAACGATATTTTAGTAACGCAAGAGCTTCTTAAAAATAATTTAGGGAATATGACAGATAGATTAGATAATGTTGAAACCAAGTTAGATGATAGTCTTGAGGATAACCAATTTGAGATGTTAGACAAATTCGCTCGTATGGGAAGCGCAATGGAAAATATTTTTGGAGAAGATATTGTTAATTCTAGCTAATTTTTACAATAAGACATCTAAGAACCAATAAGCTTCGATTAAAAAATACAAACAAAAGTTTCCTTATTTTTAAATCAATAATATATATCTAAATAATTTTTTAACAAACTCAATCTATCTTTATTTTAAAAACATCCAATAAAGAAAGAGCTTCAGGAAAAGAAAACATTGCTCCCTTAATCTGATTTTGATTTGGATCAATAAAGTAGTTTTTTGCATTTTTAAAAGAGGCAGATATTAAATTCGCACCCTGAAATAAACTGCCTTTTAGGTCCGAAAACTCAAAACTAGATTTTGTTAAAATGGTATTTTCAAAATCACAATCTAAAACTTTACAACTGATAAAATTAGTTCCACCTATCTTTAAATCTGAGAAAATCGAACTAGAAATTAAACAATTTTCAAATTTAAAACTTATAAGAAAAGCATTAGCCTTTGTGAAATTAAGGCCTAAAAGCTTACAATCCCTAAAGATGGCATTTCTAAATTTTGAATTATTAAGAACAACATTAGATAAATTACAACTTTTAAATACACAATCACTAAATGTAGAGTTAGAAAAATTACAATCTGTAAAATCAATTTTTTCAAATGTTTTAGAATCAAGTTCCTTGTCTTTAAAGTCCATAATAACTTAGTATCTTTATTAGCTTAAAACCTTTACCCTAGAACTATTAAAAAATAGCTAGAAAAATGAGCACTTGAGTAATTTTTGAAGTTTTATAGAAGCTATTTTAATAAGTTTTTAACACTCAATTATATTCGTTTATTTACTGAATCAATTAATTTTTTGGGTTCTTTCACTGACAAATAAAATTTATATAAAGTTTTCATTTCTCTTATCCGTCTTGGGAATCTAACAATAATTACGTGTTTCAGAATAAATTCAATAGGTTCCTTGAATTCAATACACACCATTTTTTTAAGAGAATCCACAAAATAATATCTTGGATCTCTTCCCATTGATTTCATTTTTTTATATTCTTGTTGTTCTTCTTTAGAAGCTAATCTAATAGATTTAATGTTAGAATATGTTAAATTATAATTTATTGTAGGTATAGTAAGTATATGGTATGATTCTTTAAGAACATTTTTTTTATCAAATGAATACTTATTAGTTATACATTCTTCATAAAGTCCGATATAACTTTCTTTATTCCGATATATAGAAT
>Ga0075113_1000259_pt1 | contig 16620 bp, 13 predicted proteins | sample AntAceMetag02UKA_FD_69788 | JGI IMG/M metagenome (GOLD analysis project Ga0075113, IMG submission 69788) | Saline lake microbial communities from Ace Lake, Antarctica - Antarctic Ace Lake Metagenome 02UKA | ecosystem: Environmental > Aquatic > Non-marine Saline and Alkaline > Saline | place...
GTAGCCCCTGTAATAATCACTCTGCATGAAGTATCAAATGACAAATTAAATTCTTGTGTATTTGAATCTGAAAATCGGATTTCTGTAAAAAAGTAATCACTCCAAGATAATGATTCAGACAGAGTAAAAGCATGAGTTGTATTAACCCATACATACCTAATAGACCAATCAGTATACGGCCCAGAGCCATCACTTTGAACAGATGTTACATTAACAACCAAAGCACCAGTTGTAGAGTTATATGATGTAACTGTACCAACCATAAATTTTAATGGGTCTGCATCCGATTCAATTTCTATTTTATCATCAGCAACCCAAAGTTTACCTACCGTAGCGTTTGGAAAACTCTTTGCACCAGTTCCTATTGTAATGCTGTCAGCAGATGTTCCAGCATAATTTGTTGAATTTTCTGTTACAATTATTCTGCTTGTGGTTCCCTCTGTATTGAAAAGAGCAAGAGCATCACACTTAGAAGAATCAACTTTAACATGGATGATATCAATTAATTCAGTTTGGGTACTGGTATAATCATCAAACATTTTCCATCTATTTGAAGCTTCCCTCCTGACCCAATTTGTAAAATCGTCGGGGGGTGGAAAATTCCCGGTCTGCCCGGTTTGAGATTCATAAATATCTTTTTGAACATTCCCACCTAACTTTTTAACCAAAACATTTGAGATCGACCCATCAAAGTTCAAATCAGCAATCACCCCAATTTTGGCATCTGTACTACCAGCAACTATTTCCTGTTGATAGTATCCTGCAACTGCAACATTTGCTCCTGATGTTCCACCAACATATCCAGCAACATTTCCAGCCGTGTATGTGGTTATTTCAAATTGCACAAGATATTTATCCCCTGAAACAACTTTTGAGGCTTGAACAGTTTGGTATAATTTAGAATTACCAGCTTGACTCGCATCACAATCATAGGCAGATGTTGTTGGATTGTGCGCCCACTCTGCACCATCCCCTGTAAAAGAAGCAGAAAAACAATCTCCATCAGTTATAAGATCATCAAAGTCAGAAATTAGAACATAAGCCTTATCACCAGCTACATAAGCTGTTCCAACTGCCCAATCCGTTAATGGCTCTGTTATATTACTGGCAATTAAATCTGTTATTTTTGGTATAATTACTTTCATTATGCCACCGCCGTTGTTCTTATTGTTGTCCCACCCTGGTTCACCCGGTCAAGTATTTTGAATATCTTTTTATTAGTCTTGATAATTTCAATATTTGCTGCCCTTAAATCTTCTTTTAATTCCCTTATCTCATTTGCTGTTTGGTCATTTTTTATTACAAGGGGAATTGCTCCTGAGTTTAATGGTATTATTGCTTCAGTTCCATGTAACATAGCTGGATACCCTGATGTAGACCCAGATGATATTCCACCATCAGCATATCCAGGGATGCCAAGAGTGCTTGCGAGTGATGGTGCAATCCTTTCAATATCACTCAATCTAAGTTTATAATCTTTTCCGAATGAGCCCAAAGGGTCAAGTTCTTCAAAATTATATAGATAACCAATTCGTGCTGTTTCTATTTCATCAACATAACTTAAAATTTGATTCACAAGATCACTTGTGCTTCCTGGCACAACAGGGGTTGTGTCAATATCAAGAGCAGTATTGATGAAAGGATTAGGATCAACAATAGGAATATTGTCAATAACATCAGGTATTATGGTTGTTCCACCAGAATCAGGCACTACAGAACCACCACCAGGCAATACGGCTGGTACTGAAAAATCAAGATTTCTTAAAATTCCTGCAAGGATAGAAGAAGACCCAAGATATTGATCAAACAATGATGTTTGAGATTCCATTTCCAGGCCTGACACTTCAGCAAGGCCACCTAAAAATGTCACAGCATCAAGCTCACCGATTGAATACTGATAAAACAGATCAGACATCAATATACCTTCGGTGGTACTGTTTTTATCTAAGGTGTCACGAATGGCAAGGAAGGTTTTGGTATCGTCATAAACAGCAGATGTCAAATCATCAAGATTAAAATTTGTTATGATTGCTTGTTCAATTAGAGCGTCCATTTCACTGATCTGATCTTCGCTTGAATCTTCCATAGCTGTTAACGAACGTCTGACAATTCCGATATCTTTTTGGTATTCGTATTGAGAAGATTGATATTTACTGCTTGCTGATAAAAAATCACCAGCCGTATCAATCAAATTACCTTGGGCATCAACGTCACCACCTGCTGCTGCCCTTAATGTTGTTTGGAATGTTCTTTTTGCTCGTTCATAAGATAGATTTATTATTTCTGAGTCTTGAGTTAACCCACCTAAATAATCACCGATTGAATCAATAAAATCTTTATAGGTATTTTTTGCATCTGTTATTGCTGATACCGAATCACCATAAATATTAAGAGTTTCACTCAAAAGAGAATTATATTCGTCTGCTGCAATTTCACCGGATTGAAATAAAACATTTAAATTAGTGTAAGCTGCTGAAACCCCCATTAAGGCGTTTGCAAAGTCAAGTATGTCATTATCATCTGATTTGATTGAAGCATTAATAAGATCAATGGATGCGGCCCATGTGCTTAGGTCTGGTCCTGTATCCTCGGCCATAGAATAAGGATCAGAAATGCCTTCTAAATAGCCATAAGTGTTCCAATGTTCTTCCAGTGTCATCCCAGCATCAGTTATAGCCTGAAACACACTATCTAATGTCCATGAAGCATCTCCGTATTTAGCAACCACTTGGGCTGTTTTATCTACCAAATATTGATATGAATCAAAAACAGAATTCGACCCCGTATCAATAAGGGTTTTTGCAAGCAGTTCCCCAGGGGCAAGGTAATCTGCATCAAGAGCTTTATTGTAAGCTAAAATACCAGACGAGAGTGTTTTGACTTTTTCAGTGTCAACTTCATCAATAGTCTCAAACAACCCCGTATAAAGATCAACAATATCTTGTGCTCCAGACAGATCATATGCACCAACCATTGCAGTAATTGACCATAAATCATCTCCGGCAGCAATAGCCGCGCCAACAGCCTCATTTAGCGGCATAATATAATATTCTGAAATAGCCTCAGCAACAGCCGAAGCCATGATATTTGAGACCGATCCGGAAAGGATGGAATTGATATCCCCACCACCGACAATTGCTGATTGTAGAGCAGTTGTGCTCAACCCTGTGACAGAGGCACCAAGAGCCACATTCCTTGCAGACTCGATTTCTGTTAAATCTTCAACACTGATATTGGCATCTTCAAGGACTTCAATTAATTCTTCCCAAGTATCCTTTAACGTGTTTAAATTAGTTGTCATCGCTGAATCAACAATTTCATCCAAGCCAACTCCAATTTCTTCCATGTAGGTTGCAACGGTAACAATATTATTAAATGCGTCTAATGTGGTTTCACCGAATTCTTCCATCTGCCTGGTCATTTTATCCATAAAATCAGTCGTGTCTTCAACCACTGTTCCAAAATATAGGAAGGCATCTAATTCAGATGTATAGTCACCACCAATCTGAGTTGCTAAATCGCTGAAAAATTCTTTGTCAAAATCTTCATATGCTAAGTCAAGTGCATAAAGTAAATTAGGTCTAAGAACATTGAATATACCATCGTTTAATTGTTTCATCATTTCATCAGTATCGCTGCTCCAAGTATCCGGATTAACCATTGCAGAGCCTTCAGTATTGGCAATAACATCAGCGACAGAAATATCTAAAGCTTCGTCAAGAGCAAGAAATGTATTATCAAAATAATCGTTTACTGCTGCTCCCCATTCCGTTGAAACATCTGAGAGGTACGGGTAATAATCAAAATTTGCTGAAGTTTCTTCTCCCGGTTGTACTGTTGTCCCTGGAACCCAAACTTGTTGTGCATCTTGTGGATCTCCCATGTCTGATGTTGTCCAATAACCCTCTGTTGCAACATCTTCTTCCGCTTTACCGAATGTAAGGCCAACCCGTGGATCAGGGTCATCTCCCATAAAGCTTGATAATAATGCAAAAGCACCTACGGCAAGGGCAACATATGGTACGGCAGCAGCAAGCTTGGCAGCCATACCAGCAGTTCCTGCCACTGGAATAGTAGCCCCACCACCCGCAGCAGTAGCACCTATCCCCAATGTTGAAGCAGTAGAATAAGCAGCATCAGCAGCAAATTGAGACGCTCCCATTGTTCCCAACCAAGCAGATTCACCAACAATAGCACTCCCAATTGAAGAACCTAAGTCAGAGGTGAAAACACCCATTGCGGCAGAAGACGTAGACCCAGAATAAGCCCCCCATAAACTACTCCCAATAGAACCTAGGCCGCCCCATCCACCCCCACCACTATCAGCATCAGAACCAAGGCCCAATGAACCCGCTAATGATCCTGAAACAGCAGAAGAAATGCCACCCGAAACGCTACCTACAATATCAATTACAATATCTGTAGTGGCTTTTGCTAAAATTTCAGCAAAAACACTCTTAAATGAATCTTTCAAATGGTCGAGCATGTCGTCCCAGGAATCTATCTGACCATCCAACATATCACCCCAGAAATCGGCAGCAATATCATGGATATTGTCGTACATGTGCTGGTAGGCTTCTTGTTCTTTGTCTGCTGCTTCTTGGATGGCTTTTTCTTTATCGTCTATGGCTTTCTGGTCTGCTTTTGCCTTGTCATCAAGTCCTTTCTGCCATGCGTCAGCATCATATTTTATCTGATTGTCTATCGCAAGTTCCTCTGCCTTCTTTTTGTCCTCTGCATATTTTTCAGTAAGCATCCATGTGTCTTTTTCGACATCATTAGCGGCTGCAATCGTTAAGGCATATTTAGCTTGGTTTGCTTCTTGGAGCAGCTTTAATTCTTTGTCGTATTTTTCTTTTGTTGCTTTTTCTGAATCAGAAATTAATTTAAGTGAGGCATCAGCTATCTTTCCTTCCAATGCTGCAATCGCTTTTAATGCCTCAGACCGTACTCTAAAATCTACGTTACCGGCGGCTTCGGTAAATGCAAGTTGCCTTTTTAGACTTTTTAATTTTTCTGCATCTGTATCATTGAATAGTTTTATCATTTTATCCGCAAAACCTTCAGTAACCTTTGCTTCTTCTGCCGCCATGGCCTCCAATTTTGTTTGTACCTTGCCGAGTTGAATGGAGTATCCATCTAATATCGTATTATCTAAACTTTGGTTTATCCTATCAAATCCTTGTGCTGCCCATGCTGCTACGTTGACAGTCTCTTCTAAGCGTTGGTTTAATTTCTTTAACTCCTTAGTATAATCAGATAGTTGTTTTTCATCTCCAATACTTATTATAAATCCTGCATCATGAAATCTTTTTGTCTTTTCTGCCAACTCATCATGCTTTGCACTAAGCATTGTTATTGCGGAGGTAACTTCTCCAACGCTTAATTGCATATATTTCATTGTTGAATCAGTTAATGCCTCAGAGTTATTCTTAATCTTTTCGTTTGCACTCGCCGATAAAGTTTCCATGTCTCGATAATATTGCGCAACCTTCCGTCTATCTTCAGGGCTATAAAACAAACTAATCACTTCTTTAAGTTCAATTAATCCTTTTTTATATGCTTCCCTTATGGTTTTCTGATTTTCTGCGTCAGAATAGACCGTTCCGACAACTACGGCAGCCTTTGCAGAAAGTAACACTAAATCAGCCATCAGTTGTGCAAGACCCTGAACACCTTCTTGAACTGCGGGGTCTTTGAGCATTGTGGTTATTTCTCCCATTGCTTTTGCAATAGTCTTCATAAACTCACCGTCTGACAACTTGACCTTGAACGCTTCCCACGATTCAGTCAACTTGTTAACGGCCTTGACAGACTCGGCTATTGTCCCTTGGAAAGTCTTATCAAGGGCTAATCTAAATTTAGGCAAAAAATCATCGGCGTAAACTCTTCCGGCACTTACAGCTTTGTCAAAAGCCTCGACTGTCATCCCCATTGATCTTGCGCCAATTTGAAATGCGCCAGGAAGCGAATCGCCCATCTGCCTACGTATTTCTTCCATAGACACCTTACCTTTTGACAACATTTGTTCGAGCGCGAGGAACGTTAATGACATCTTCTCGTTTGACAATCCTAAAATAGCACCGGCATTTGATACTGACTTAAATATCTCTTGGATTTCTATCATTGGCAGTTTGGAAGATTGGGCGGCGGCAAGAAACCCTTTATATCCTTCTCTCAGAGTAAAGAAATTCGACCCTAATTCGTCAGCCGTTTTGCTTAAAAATTCAAATTGCTTATTAGCTGCTGCGGTTGAGCCTGTAATTGATTTATAGGCATTTTCAGCAACGAGTGTTCTTTGCCCTGCGTCCCAAATGGCCTCACTCATTTGTTTTATGGCGTACACTGTGGTCGCGGCTGCAATAGCAATCGCTAAAAGATGCCCCTTTATTGATGAAAAGGCGGACATTATACCATTCGGGAACATCTTGGCAGCTTTGATTCTTGCTTGGTCAAACTCTTTGTTCATCTTGTCTGCTTGGTGACGGGCCTTATCGAACTCGTAAGCCATTTTTTTAGTCTTGGCAGCAGACTTGGTAAATTCAGCATTCATCTGATGGGCTTCGCTACGCATTTTGTCGAACTTCATATTGTTAAATGCTTTATTCGCCTGTAATGCTTCATGTCGCATCTTATCATATGATTTTTCTATACCAGCAGCCATCTGCAATGCTTCGCTATGCGCTTTGTCAAACTCGTATGCTAATTTCTTGGTAGCGGCTGCTGATTGGTCGAATGCTCTGTTCAGGCCATAGGCTTCTGATTGTAACTTTCCAAACTCACCGGATAGCTTCACTGCCTCTGCATCCGTGTGTCCCATTTTTGATGCTAACGCGGTCATCTCTGTAGCTGTCAACCCTGCTGTTCTACCCACTAATTTTAAATTCTTTGCTGTGGTGTTGAATGCTTGCTGTTCAAGCATTTTTTGGTTTAAGGATACAAATTCTTTTCTTGTCAGCCCAAGGTCTTGCCTTAATTTTAAATTTGCTCGGTTGATAGCATGGGCAGAAACACTATAATCTTGGCTGTAAGATTTTGTTGCTTGCGAAACTTGTTTTAAGCCTGTCGTTAAATCACCAAGTGCCCTTTTAGCAGTGGCGGGTATTATGGCACTGTTTAAAGCTTCTGATATTTCTCTACCTGATTTTGTGGCTTCACTCCTTAATTTAGCAAGTGATTTGGTATATTCAGTGGTATCAGTTTTTACCTGGACATAAATCGAACCTACACTCCCCACAAGGCCCTCCCATCAACGTTCTTGCGGTCTAAGCCAAGAATATCGTATGTAAAAATTTCAGTTATCCCGGCGAGTACCAATGGAGATTTTCCTTTATACAGGAATTTTTTGTATATCTTTTTTATTTTAAATTCTTTTTCTTGAGCATCTGACCCAAGTAAAAAGTCCCATATTTTTAAAACTTTTATTTTATTTCTATCAACATTTACCCTATATCTTTCCTGCACTGTTTTATTAGTTATTCCAATTTTGTATAGGTATTCACCGTCACCGTTGTCTATCCTTATATAATAAACGATAGCTGGTTTTTGCGGGTTGAAGCCACTTTCTGAACAAGATGGACACATTTGACCTGCAAGATGATTATTTGCTGTTGGATAAAATTTTCCATGTTCTGGGCAAATAACTGTTATCTTACCCTTGCCTTTTTTATATTTAAGCAATGAATAGTCATAGCCTTTTCCTGCGTGTACTTTTTTTGCTCTGTTGATAAAGCTTGTGGCAGCTTTTTCTACCCTGGTTGTGTTATACGCTCTTAACCTTTCTACTGATCTATCATCGTAACATTTTCTACAACCATGGCCTGCTGCATGTGTCATCGGTGGTGTTTTAAAAACACCATGCTTTCTACAAATCACATCAACATTAGTTCTTTTATTTTTATACTCAACCAGAGAATAGTCATACAAATCACCATGAGCCTTTTTAAATCTCTCAATGACTGTTTTCTGGTCAAGTTTTCTCATTCCAATTATTCCCCTAAACGTCCATTATTTGTCTTCTACATTTTACTATTTTAACCATGCAAACACAAGCGTAACCCTCACTACAAACATTCAGAATTATTAAGTTTGTTACCCATTCTTCTCAGTCTCATTATAACCCTCTATCTCGACATATCTATAACTAAGTTTATGCTCATCGCAACAATAATATGTCATGACTAATGGGGCTTTATGGAATGGTCTATATTGATTATATGGTACGTCACCTGTCATCGGAATTAAAACCGTTGTCGCATCATCAAAACAAAAATCACAACGCCTTTTACGTTTTGCATTGTCTTTTTTTTTCACCATTATGCCGCCCCTTATTTATTCTTAGCATCATCATTCATTTTCTTTATAAAATGCCGTCCTAACAAGGTCACTTTTTCAAAGGTATCTTGCTTATTATCAATATGGTAAAGCCTCATTATTTCATGGATTGCGAGTTGATTCAAGGAAACCGCTCCCATCCCCCCCATGATAAATTGATCGCTGACCATAAAATATATCCTTTCTGCATCTTCATTTTCCGGTAAACAGTCGGGTAAGCATATTTTGCATTGTGCGGGATCAAATCTATCACCCTTTAACTTTTTGCAGATTTCACAGGAGGGCTTTTCTTTGATGCGTTGGACCCTCTCTGTAAGTTTTTTGAGACTTCTTCCTTTTCGGCCTCCGCTTCTTCAACCATTGTCAGATGGCAAGCTGCAACGTAGTCAGCCAATTCTGGGACAAGTGAAAGTAATTTAGCTTTACCAGCCTGTCCGTATTTCAACGGTACGTTACCTTCAGCATCTTCATAGATCCCATCCCAACCTGTGACAGCTTTGTAAAAAAGGTTCTCAGAAGTCTTGTGCTGTTCTGACTGCATTTCTGGGTGCATTCCACCACTTTCGTCTGGTGCGTATACGGTTTTAAATCCAGTATAAAACAAGTCCCTACGTTCACCAGGCTTCAGCAATCTGATGTTAATAACAGCTTTGGTATCTTCTGGTGCGCCTTCCATTTCTGAAATTGGCCATTCTCTTTCTTTACTTGTATAAATTTTTCCTAAAAACATAATATTCTCCCGTTATCCCCGGTAATGAAAAGCTTGCCCAGGTGAGTGCCGGGTACACTCAGTCTCCACCATGGCGGCCCAGGCAAGCAATTAAGGATCATGTACCAGCCGCAAAAACCATCAAGCCCGATACCTTTGCAGTGAAAGAGATGGTTTCAAGGCCACTCTTATCAGCTCCAATGTTAAACGATGTGATTGTCACCGTGCTTACTTTCCCTGGCATACCCGTTGAATATGCTCCTGGTGCAAAGTAACTGGTTGACTGGCTTGGGGTCCAGTATGATGTGTCGTCTACATAACAACGGAGGTTAGTCAGCTTTGAATTATAAAAATTTGCAAGCTGAAGCATTTGCTGTCCGGTTACATCGGTAGGATCATAATGACCGTTGAAAGTCACAGAACCACCATCTTTCATACCGTACTCAAAGGTTTTCCAATCGTCTCCGAATGCGCTTGAATCAAATTCCTCGGTGGTAATACCATCAAGGCTCCACGTTCCCATGCCAACTACTGTGCTAGCACCTAATGTTACTTTTCCGTCCTTTCCTACTTTAGCCATTTTTTTTCTCCTTGTACGGTTTGAATCCGGGCATAAAAAAAGGGACGCGCTACGGTGTTACGCCCGTAACGGCATCCCTCTTTAAATCTTGCGGCGACTATTAAACCGGCCAGTTTTTAGTCACACCCGAATTTTTGTTATTTAAATCAAAGTGATCTAATTTCCTTTTTGGGTTTTATACGTTTACAAATCTGGTGCAAATACCTATTTACTTCCATCATTGTTAAGTGACCCACCTCAATAGATGTGTCAACAAATATCCTTATACCTGCCTTTCGTGCCTCGCTACAAAAGTAAATATCCTCTCCAACCGGCTTACCATCCTGTACATCTAACTTAAACCATGGATATTGTACCTTATCGAACACCTCCATGTCAAACAACAAACACCCTGCGCCCGTTGCGTCTATTTCAATTAAGTTCCCAGAATACATTTCTTCATCGGGAACGCTTTCATAGGCTCCGATATCACCCCTCAAGAATATAGGGTCAAACGGCATCCAACGCCTGTGAACCCTTACTCCGCATACATCTACCTTGTGAGACATCAGTTTTGTTAAAGTATCATGTGGATAGACTTGATCTGTATCTAACATAAGGAGATATTTAGCACCTTCTTTTTGTGCCTGTTCTACCAAGCTGTTTCTTGCAGAAGCTATGTTCTCTGAAAACGGACCGTGCGGGAACTGAGGCGTAAGCAAGGTATATTCAGATGGCTTGTCCATACATGCATAACTTGTAAAAAATTGAACAGGAACTGTCGGGTCAACTAAAGGAAATCCTATTGCGAGATTACCAAGTCTTTTTCTTTTTCGCTTAATATAAATCGCTTTGTCGATAAGATATTTATCATCATGGTAAGCTTTTTGATAAAACTCGTCATCAGATTCTTCCCCTTCATTGCAAGGATGATGATGGAGTATCTTTGTTTCATTTGTGATAAGCCTACGCCCATGTTCTTCAGCTATGTCTGCAAGTTCATCATCGCAATAACAATGCTGGTATGCCTCATTGAAAAACTGTTCGTCCGGCAAGATTGAAAGCATGTTCTTGTGCGCCATCCAATGCGCTTTATAATTATCGTTCTCTGTTTCAATAGATACCAAACCCCACCAATCTTTGGGCAATTTATCAAATGCCTTTTCTAAAGCTAATTCAAACCCTTCTTGAATTTCAGTATCATCACCAAGGAATAGAACCCAATCTCTTGTCGTTTTTAGGGTTAATGCATTGACCATTTTTGGACAACCAATTCCGTCAACATCAACTTCTGAAATAATCTCTGCATTGGGTAGATATTTCTTGATAGATTCAATACAAACTTTTGCCTTGTCTGGTCTTACTACTGGTATGATGACTGATATTTTCCCGGATATCATAACGGTAATTCCTTTTCTGTTATAGTTTTTATTGCAACAACATGTATATGAAAAATTCTACGCATTGGATCTGTATTGATCCTTCGCATTTCAATTTTAAAACTTGCTTTAATATCATATAAGTCCCTATATACTGGAACTGAAAAATAAAGCCACGAATCTTCAACCCAAAATGAAACGTGGGTGGGGTCTTGAAATGCACCCTGCCCATATTCTGCATCAGGTGTGAAGCTTTCAAACTTTCCGCCCGGTTTTAAAACTCTCCAGATTTCCTCAATAACACCGATGGTTTTTCCAATTTTTATATGTTCTAAAAAATCCCATGCTCTCACTTCATCAACAGAGTTATTTTCGTATGGTAGCCCTTTAAGCACATCACAAACAATATCAGGATTTACTCGTTCCTGAATGTCAATGTTGGTGTACCCATCCAATTTTTTATTTCCGCATCCAAGATTAATTTTAACAGGCCTATCCCATCTGCCAGGCTCAAAGAAATTAAACAGCGCGTATAGATTAGGTTTATATTCAATCTCGTATAATTTTTTATATTGTTCTGCAAGCTCACCATCCCAACATAATTTATCTTTGTGTTCGTGCCGCCTGAATATTTTACCTTTCACAATTAATTGCTGTGCGCTTATGTATTCAACAAAAACACTATTTGGATGAGCATATAATGTGGTTGTAGGATATGCTCTTGCTTCTTTAACACTATCCGGAATGGAATCACCGCGCTTCATTGAAATAATTACAACTTCAGAATCAAGTTTTTTTATGGCATCGAAAACACCTGATTCGTAAAGGTCATCATCATCTGCCATGACGTAATAATCTTCGTCCTCAATTGTTGCATTCTGGATGTAATAATTCCGTTTAAAGCATTCTATCAGATTAGCATTACAATCTTTTGAATCCATTGGAATAATCAATGGGAATATCCATTCCTTATCAAATTCTGCAACTTCGTCCTGAAACATAATCGGATGTAAGATTATATTCATTGGTTGATAAGCGTTGATCAATGTCTCTTTATTCTCATGCCTCCAAAATGGCATTACGAGATGGATATTCTTTTTAGTTGGTATATGGAGATACTTCTGAATTATTTTAATTGGGTCATGGTTTTCCAAAACATAATTATATAAAAAAATAGAATCGTCTGGGTTATATTTTTCCAACTCTGACAAGAGCCATTCTTCTGTTACTGGTATCCGGAATCGTCTTCCTGAGAAGTTGTTAAGAGCGATCTCTTTAATGTTAGCATGGTTCACATACCCGTCACCAACGGCACCCATGTAGTATCGGTTATCAGCGATTAGAACTGGTTTACCTTGTGCCATACTATCAAGTGCGCCCCGGCCCAAAGTAATGCAAAGATCAGCCCAATTAATTTGATTCTCGATAGGTTCTGTTTGATCGCTATATTTAATATTGTAATGTTGTGATAAAAAATCAAATGGATTACCGGGTGCTTGCTGTTCTTTTCTGCTGATTATTAAAATGTTTTTCAAAGAGGGAGCCGGTTGATTTCTAAGTCCCATCGGAACGGGTTGGGCGATAACATCACTATCAACACTTAATTGTGCTTGTTTGACTTCTTCACTTATGGAAATGTATTTATCTGCCCCTTCTTTAAAAACTTCTTCCGGAACAATCCCGTGAGAAATAAATATTTTCCTTGCTTTCTTATCTTTTATCTGATTCGTATTGTGACTTGCAATAATTAGGTCACAATCATTCTCGATATCAGTAGTTACTTCATGGCCCAAATCTTTAAGAGTATTGGCAACACATTTCATAAATCTGCCCGACCCTCCAAATTTTACATCACCACCGACATTAAGTGCAAAAATTAATATTTTCAAAGCGGTGTTCCTTTCGTCTCTTTTTCGTCCCAATGAATTAAAGGTCTGTCAAAATCCGATTTTGTGTGAATAGCTTTTCCTTTTCGGCTGAACCATTTCTGACTGTACTGTGGGAAATTTTTATAATAATAATCGCATGTTGTTTCCCATTCTTCTTCTGAGATTGCTTTCCCATAGTGTTTAACATATCCAGCACCAAGAAGTTTAGCACCATTTTTAAGAGTGGCCTCTCTTTGATCCATTGCCCAGTAACAAACTTCTGGTGTGTTACGGAACATCATTAAAATATTTCTATACTCAGGGCCAAGCCATTTTCTCTCGTTGTATGACAGGTTCTTATCTTCTTCGGTTATGTAATAGTCAAACAATTTCATCACAACGCCATCATAGGATTCATAATTTTTAAAATCATAATCAATTCTTTCATCGGCATCAAAATAAATAATCCACTCCGGGTTATCTTTTTGTGCTAATTCCAAAACAGATTGACGTGTTTGATATTCTGCCTTTAATCTGTTTGTATCCCAAATCTTACCTTCAATTAACCCCTTGACTTTAGGATGAGATTTACAGATTTTTACGGTACTGTCTGTTGACATATCATCATAAACGTAAAGAGCGTCACAAAAAGAATAGAAATCAAGTGTATCTTTAATAATGGTTTGCTCGTTTCTTATTCTGGTAATCCCAGTCAACTTCATTTAGAATCTCCCGGCTTTTATGTGTTCACAAATTCTTTTGTGGTCTTCATCCCAATCAATATCATCTACCTTACCAGATTGATACACTCGTAACTTTCCAGGTAATTTATTGTCGTCAATAAACTTTTCCATACATGATGTCCGGCAGTCACGTGGGGGGATGGTTTTTTTATTTTCTAATTCCCATCTTATTTCGCCGGGAACGACTGGCATCGACTTGCAGGCGTTTACTTTTCTCACAAGATCAAAACCAACTGAACCATTAAGTGATACTCCGAATATCTCACAATAATTTGGATCTGTGCCATGGTATACAACCATTGGCGCGTTATCAGATACTGCTATGAAATTATCCATTGCTGTTTGCGACCATACGGAATCGCCCATTATAAAAACAAACTCGTTGTCACAAAAAGTTTCAATAGTTTTGTGAAAGGCAACCAGTGCTTCGGAGGGATCGTTAATATCAAACGTGGTAAGAAATTTACATTCAGGATATTTTTCCCTTACAAGATTTTCCTTATATCCAACACATAATAAAATATCTTCTGGCCCGTTTATTGCTTTTGCTTTTTTAAGTTGCCGAATCAATCTGTCAATAACAGTTTCAGATCCACCACCGAAGATAGGTATTTCCATCAAGCCTTTGGTCATATTAATCGACTTGACTCCACGGCCCATCCTTTGCGCTCTGCCTCCTGCTAAAATTGCAATCATTTCTGACCCTCAATAATATCTTTTATTAAATGGTCTGCCTTACCGTTAATGACATCTTGTTTTTGGTACTCGTAATCAGCCCCAAATTCAACCATTTTTTTATTATTATATGGAATACCAGAAAATGTTATAACCGGAATTTTAATCCCCATGTTTTTCATCATCGTTAACAATTCAGTACCGTTTCCCCATTGCAAATCATGGTCAAGTAATATCAAATGGACTGGAATCTTGTGCATTAGTATCGCGGCGGCTGTTATTGCGTTGCTTACAAACGATACGATGACTGAACCTTCTGCTTCAAAGATATCATTAAAATGTGAAGCTATTTCATATTGACAGGAAAGATTGTCTTCTACCACCAATATATGCTTTTGTGGATAGATAAGTCTATTCATTTGAGCCATGGTGAAATTATTTGAAGTATCTTTCATTTCAAATACCTCACATTATAATCCACAACTGCTCGTCTAATCTCGTCTTGTTCTCCGTCCCTTACAAGCTGTTCTAACTCCCTTTCCATGAGGATAGATGTGTAACCTGTCGCCGCTGGTTGAGCATCATCATACAGTGCTATTAAGGCGTTGTAAGCGGTTAGTCTCAAAGCATTTGTGGCGGCATAAATATCGAACTGAATGTAGACTATTTCATAACTGGTTCCTTTAAGCATGTATTCTGGTCTACCGTCAATGACATTATACGTTGCATAAGTCATTGCTGTTGACTGAGGTGCAACTTCGAGATACATCTTACCAGGCAAGGCGGTTTTTAATGCTGCGTTGCCGTTATATAAATTCCATATACCTGTTAGGATCTTATCCATTTTCTTATCTCAACTTTCCCTATAAGTTCTTTTGAATGCAATTCAAGATCATTTGTTATATTTCCGTCATCGTCATATTTTGCCCACGGTGCTTTTTCAAGTTCTGCATTAAACCTTTTAATATCATTAATCCATGCTTTTCCAAGTTCTTCATCCGCCGTATGGCACTCTTTAATCTCTTTCTGATCAATAAAGACTGTGTAATCTTTGGCATGTTTATGATAACCTGGGTCATCTTGTTTTACTGACATTCTCATTATTTCACCCCATCTTCTATTGGTTTGAGTTCATACCCATAATGGCTTGCAGTCTGTTCCACTGTTGCAAGAGATAATAATGGTTCTGCCTCAATAGTTATTTTGTCCACACTTAATCCGATTGTAGCTGTTACTATTTCGCCAACTCTCATCTTAATGTCACAAGAACGGATACCACCTATTGGAGTGCCATCCTCATTTAAAAACTCTGCTGTCTTTGTACTTATACCCGATTTAATTTTTATACGTTTTCCCATTATTTCACCCCGAATTTTTCTTTTGCATAAGCAATGTTTTTGTGAAGAGCTGGTCTTAAATATGGATGTGCTGGAGTACGCCTTGATGAAGGGGTTGGACCTGCATGACCATGCTCAACCAGCCATGAATTTGATGTAAGGAGTCCGTTTGCAAAAAATGAATGGACACCTTCAATAGACAAATCATAAAGCCTTGTTTGCCCTTTGGTATATTCCTTTCTAGTTAATGAAATTATATTTGTTGGTATAAAAAGATCAGCATTGACAAATGTTGACATCCCTGGATTGCATGGAATATAAAAAACATTATCAATAGGATTTGTTTTAAACCCCTTTGCTGAATCACCAACAATAAAATGTATGTGAAATATTTTAACACCTTTAATTAATTTTAAAATTTTTCTATCTCTTTTGATATCCTTGTTCTGGTCTTTGTGCCAATATCCTCCGTCTACTTCGTAAACAATATTTTCATCTGGTAGGTAAAAATCCAAAAACAAAGAACCTATTTCATGTTGAAAAACGTACTTTCTGCCACTATCTTTTAACCAACACTCAACTTCGTTTTCTATACGTGTTTGCTTTTTAGAACCAGCAAGCCTGTTTGGATGCAAACTTGGATTTTCAGATATCATTTCAATCCGCCTTTTTGACATTCTTTTTTTAGACTCTTCACTTCGTTTTGAACCGATGTTAGGATTCATATCTGTTGCGTATGCTAAATCTCTGCATTTAATATTGCAATATACAGATTCTTTTCTTGCTCTTGTTCCATTGACACCAGACCCAAACATTTCCCCACAAAAAGCACACTTTTTAACACAACCAGTTCCCTTATTGGGTGCTATTCTTTTTCTAATAATAAGTTTGTCTGAAAGAACAAGATCAACAGCTTTTATCCATTGATTTTTTCCATTTCTCATGGCAAGCATTTTATGGTCTTCTGTAACGGTAAGCTTGTGTTGTTTTATTTTACATTTGTTCGGGTCATAGGC